>MDTE01043467.1_pt1 | contig 18402 bp, 11 predicted proteins | sample 811231 | NCBI WGS metagenome assembly MDTE01 (sample SAMN05326651, study PRJNA326480) | marine metagenome | isolation source: seawater | place: Indian Ocean: Red Sea | collected 2010 | reverse complement strand
TCCTCCTCGTCCGAAGCCTCGTCCTCCTCGTCCGAAGCCTCGTCCTCCTCGTCCGAAGCCTCGTCCTCCTCGTCCGAAGCCTCGTCCTCGGTCCCCGCGATCGCTTCAAACGCCGTCTCTCGGCTCGCGTCCATCTCCCGAGAGGTGTCGAGCTCGACGGGCTCGGGGAGGTCAAACTCGTACGGGTCAATCTTTTTCGCGAAAGGTTCGACGACGACGGCTGCGACGTTCGCGGGTCGTTCCTCCCCTCGCGGCGTCTCCTCCTCCTCCTCTTCCACCGCGTCCATCTCGTCAGCCGCGGGGGCGGGCTGCGTCGGCGCGATGGGCTGCGTGGGAGCCTCCTCGTCCCAATCGCTCTCCCCGTTGTCGTCCTTCTCGACGGCGTCGTTCTTCACAGCCGGCGGCGCCGGTTCGGTCGCGGCCGAGGTCGAGGTCGGCTGGTGCTGGTGCTGTTGCTGGTGCTGGTGCTGCTGTTGCTGTTGCTGCTGTTGCTGCTGCTGTTGCTGCTGCTGCTCCCGGAGAAGCTTGTTTGCCTCGTATTCAGCCTCCAGCCTCCGGCCGTACTCCCTGTCCAGGAGCAGGCACGAAGCCTTGAACCTGCGCTCGGGTTCCGGCGCGGCAGCCTCCTTCTGCACCGCGCTCGCGTCGATCACGAGCCCGTGGTCCGCCCTGAACGTCGTCAGCTCCTCCTCCGCCTCCTCCGGCGACCATCGCATGGACGCGTCGACCCACGGAGCGGAATCCCTGACCAGCTCGTACAGGTCGTCGCATCCCTCGTCAACCTTACCGTCAGCCTGGAACTTTCGGAGGAGCTCGTTGACCTTGGTGTCCTGCGCCGACGTCGCGCTGGCCTTTTTCTCGAGCTTCAGGTCCGCGAGCGCCTCCTCCAGCTGGCAGTCCACGATGCACTCCACCTTGAGGCACATCGAAGCGGCCCACACCAGATACGCCCACATGTCCGCCCGGTAATCGTAGATGGGCCCGCGGGTGTCGGGAGCGATGTATCCGGCGGTTCCCGGGCCGTGAAGGGTCATGCGACGCTTGCCCTCCTCGGGCATCTTGACCGCAGTGCCCCAGTCCGTGAACGCGATGGAGACCTTCACCACCTCGCCGGCTCTTCCTCGATGCGCGGAACGCACGAGAAGATTCTTAGCCTTGAGATCCCTCCAAACGATTCGCGCATCCTTGAGCTGCTCCAAGCCCTTCGCCACCTGCAGCATGACGTCGAGCTTGACCTCGGTGGAGAGCGGGACGCCCTCGCGCTCCATGAAGTCCTCGAGGTTGCCGTGCGGGCAGAGCTCGGTGACCACGGCGAGGCAGATGTGGCATCCGTTGCCGCGGTTGCCCATCAGGCCCGGGTCGTCCTTGAGCTCGGGGCGGCTGCAGCTGGTGTAACCGAAAACCTTGGCGGCGATGGATGGGAGGCCTGCGTGCGGGAGAGGGGGAGCGCGGACGCGGGTGGGACGATTCAGTTTTTTCCTCACAGGGCAGGAGGGGGCGACGAGGTGATTGTTTTCTCGGGGAACCGGGGAGCGGGGGAGGCGGGGCGAGCGTACCTTCGACGGTGGCGATCTCCTCGACGACGGTCTTTTGCCTGTTGCTATCCACGACCCTCGCGCACATCAACTTGCCTGTGATGATATCGAGTTCGGGGGGAACGCGCGGGTCAGCGGGGGTCCGCGGGGCGCATCTCGCGTCGCGCGGGGGCGGGGGGGAAAAGCCACGACTCGTTAATGTTGGGCAGCATCCATCGCGGGGTGACGCACCGTTCCACGTGCATCGATAGGCGGTGCAGAACCCGCCCTCGCCCAGCCTCTCGTCGAAGCGGATGTCGACTTCATCCGGGTCGATGTACGCGAGGTCCGGGCGCTTCTCGGCGATCTCCTCGATGCACTCGTTGAGCGTGAACGGGTCCATCGCGCGCGGATTGAGTACGATGGCCGGGTGAAGCGGAAATCTCCTCCGGCTCTTGCCAATCTCTCCGCGCGGCGCGTGACTCGACGCTCTGACGCGCTCGCTGACGACGCTCCGGCTCTATCGGAGGTCCCACGCGGGGGATACCTCGGTCAGTAAAGCCCGTGACTGGCCCGTCGCCTCCACAGCGCACGAGTTGTGGCGTGCCACTCCCTTCTGTCCCCAGCGGTTTCGTAAATCGCGCAACTTCCAACGACAAAATGATTCCCCCGTGTTTCTCCAGTCAAATAACTCAAGGATTTAACTCGACGGTTTGCCGAATCGATCAGGGATCGCAGACCAGTGACGAATCAGTCACAAAACGAGTCATCAAATCGGGTAATAATAATTTGTATTTTCAGACAAATTTACCAGTGCGTGTGGGTCCACAACTCCAAATATCCTCACGCCTCGACCTTTGCGCCCGCCGGGAGCCTGGACAGCGCCTGGATCTGCGCGAACGTCGCCACCTGCGAGAACCCGTCCGGCCACGATATCTGCACCGCGTAGTTCCCCACGACGTGCGCCTCCACCGGCGCGATGTCGTCCGGGACCGGGGTGACCCCGTCCATGAGGAAATCCGCCTTTTTGCTCTCGCCATCCGCGGTGGCGCTCTTGTCGCTCCGTCGAACGTCGCACCCCCGCACGTAAAAAGGCATCCCGCCCTCGTCCGCGAGCTGCACCCGCAGCGCGCCGTCCACGCCCGCGACGCCCTCCTCGTCCAGCGCGAGCGACCCCTTCGGCCCCGCCTGCAGCTTCGCCACCTCCTGCACAACCTTGGCGGCCGCCACGCCGTAGATTTGGGCCACGTCGCCGGCGGGGTCGACCAGCACGAGCGGCCTGCCGGTGTCGCCGCACGCGGACAGGTCCGGGACGATGGGCATCTGGAACAGGTTCGGGACGCCGTAGTCGTCGCATATCCGCTGACCGCTGCCCTCGCCGAAGGGCTTGTATCGCTTCCCGTCGTCGCCGTCGAAGTAGCTCATGTTCTCGACGACGGCGACGCACGGAACGCGCAGCTTGCTGAACATGCGCACGCCCTTCTCCACGTCGATGAACGCCAGTTTCTGCGGCGTGGTGACCACGACGGCGGCGGTGATGGGCAGCACCTGGCAGATGGTGAGCTGCACGTCGCCCGTGCCCGGGGGCATGTCGATGATCAGGTAGTCCAGGTCGCCCCACGCGGTGGTGGTCAGCATCTGGTTGATGAGACCGGACACCATGGGCCCGCGCATGATCGCGGAGCCCTGACCGGCGAACCCGAACGACACGATGCCGACGCCCTCGTACTCCGTCGGCGTGATGGCTCCCGTCTCTTTGTCCATCTGCAGCACCGCCTGCTCCGGGGACGTCATTGAGGGAAGCGAAGGGCCGAAGACGTCGGCGTCGAAGATCCCAACCTTGGCGCCCATCATCCGCAGCGTGTACGCGAGGTTCACGGACGTCGTGGACTTTCCCACGCCCCCCTTGCACGAGGACACCGCGATGATGTGCCTGACGCCCTTCAGGCCCTCGACGGCGTCGGGCATGTCATTGGTCACGGGTTGCGCGGTCATGTTGACGTTGCACGACTTGGCCCACTCCAACGCCGTCACGAACTGCTTCGACAGGCGATCGAACTCCTCCTTGACCGGGCACGCGGGGGTGGTGAGCTCCAGGGTGAACGTGACGTCGCCGGCGTCGGATACGCGGAGATCCTTGACGAATCCGCAGTTGACGATGTCCTCGCCAAAGTCCGGGTCGATGACGTTGCGGAGAGCGTTCAGGACGTCCGCTTCCCTGCTGCCGTCGGGCGCGGACGTGATGGACGGCGACGACGACGACGCGTGCGCGCGGATCGAGACCGGTCCGCGGCGCGTCGAGGTCGTTCGTCGCCCGGCGCCCGCGGCGACGGTTTTGCGTGCGATCCTCCCACCGGTGCCGCCGACTTTGAGGCGGGCGCCGAGGCGCGAATCGCTCGGGCGGATCGCCGCGAGGGTCGCCATGGCGTCGATGGTGCGAACGAGAAGGTTGCGACGGGTCGCTTCGCGTCGGCGATGCGACGGTGAGGCTGACGACGCGCCCCGATGTGGTTGAGGAGCGCCGGAACCCTACGCTATCCAGGAAAATATCCAGTCCGCCGATTTCTGTCCGCGCGCCTTCGTTCTCCTCGCCTGCCGCGAATATTCTTCCTTCACCCGCTTCCGCGCTCGAACCGGCTGTCACGACTCCCGAACGTGAATGCCTGCGGACCGGAGACTCATAAAGGAGGGAGAACGCGGACGCGCGCGCGCGCGAGGGGAGAGCGAGTCGCTCGGCGAGCCGCGGCGGTGAAGTTCCCGAGGCGAAGCAAATCCGAATATACCAAGATGTCGTGCCGTTGTCGTGCTCTCCCGAGGTGCGTCGGGCCGCGAGTGAGGAGGAGGATGCCCCGCCGAGCCGCGGTGCGCTGCGAGATCATCGAGGAACGCCGCGGCGAGACGGAGGATAAAGACGAGGCGCGGATTCCCGAGCACCGCTCATCGCCGCGGCCGTTCCGCGGACCCGAAGCCACCACCACCGCCGTCTCCCCCTCCTCCACCTCGGAGGCGCCCGCGACGCTCGACATCGGGCGCCCGTCCGTCGCGCTCGCCGCGCTCGCCGAGTTCTCCATCCTGGCGGCGGACCAGGCATCGGGCGGACGGGTCTTCCCCGCGCTCATCGACGCGAACGTCCACGACCTCGTGCTCGCGACGACGCCGCTCGAGATCAGGGAGGACGTCTTCGCGCACCTCGTCTCGGATCCTCTCCCGGAGGCGGCGCTCCTCCTGCTGTGCGTCTCGTCCGCCGTCTGCCTGACGACGACGACCGGTGGGAGGGACGACGACGACGACGACGGGATGCGATCCCGCGACCTCAAGGACGACGTCGTTCGGCGCGTCGCCGCGTCGTTCGCCAGCTGTGTCCTCGCTGCGCCCCTCGTGGAAGCTTTCCTCAAGCCGTTTTTCCATCGAGCGCGGCCCTTGCCGAACGCGTCGACGTTCAGCTTCCCCAGCGGGCACACCCTCGGGTGTGCGGTGGCGGCTGGACTGTGGCTGTTCGTGATGCTCGATCCGACGTGGAGGGCGATCCGACGTGGCAGAGTCGAGGGGACGACGCGTGGCGAACTCGAAGAGGCGCCCGTGCGTCGCGAGGCTCGAGCGGCGGCTTGGTTTTTCTGCGTCTTCGCCACCGCCAGCGGCCGGATCTTCGCGGACAGACACTGGCTCAGCGACACGATGGCGGGGGCGGCGCTGGGGGTGTTCATGGTGTCGTGCGTCGTGGGGTTCGTCGATGCATCGGGCCCGGGGTGGAGACGCGAACGGCGCGGACCGTGACCGAGCGACGGTGTTTATGGTGTCGCGACTGTATCTCATCAGTGTACTTTTTTCCTTTTGCGAGTCGAGGCGTGTAAGTTACTACGAGCGCATCCATCCATCCGTCGGCGACTTAGCACACGGCGAAGAGTCCGGCCTCCTCGGCGCGGAGCCACGCGCACAGCCTGTTGCACACCGCCACGGCGGCGCTCCTCCGCGTCAGGGGATCCAGCGCGACGTAGAGCTCGAAGTCGCTCCCGACGCATCCCAGCAGCACGTGGTCGTCGCAAACCTCGTAGTGCACCCGTCGATCGCGGACGTCGTCGTCAGAGCCGCCCGCGTCGGAGCCGCCGTCCTCCCCCGAAGACGCCCCGAAGACGCCGCCCGGGAGAGAGGAGATCCCGAGCCCGCCGAAGAACGCGGTGAGCGGCGAGCCGCCGCCCGCCTCGGCGGCGTCGCCCGACTCCCCCCCTCGCGACGACGACGACGCGCCTCCCCTCGCGGCGAACGCGTCATCATCCCACTCCCGTTCGCTCGGCCACCACCGACGCATCGAGTGAAACGCCCGCTGGTACGTCCGCAGCAGCCGCTTCTGCTCGCGGCGGCCGTGCAGGGGCGGAGACCAGTCCGGCGCGACGTACTGGCCGAGGAACGGGCGGAGATAGACGAAGTGAAGGAGGGGGGTGCCCGCGGCGCCGCCGCCGCCGGCTGCCGGCGGGACGTCCCTTGGAATCGTGATCGAACCCGGTACCGAATCGCCGACGTGGGGGTACCGGGACCCGCCGCGGGACCCACGGGGAGGCTCGCGCACGCGGGCGGCTATGCGGTCCAGGAGCCCTTCCCGCCGCAGCGTCTCCTCGATCCGCGCTCGCGCCGCCGCCGCCGCCGGGAACGCGTCTCGCGACGTCGACACCAGAACCAGGCACACCTCGTGGCCGCGCTCGTTCGAAGACGGCAACCCGTCCGCCGTCCCGTCGTCCCCGCGCCCCTCCGGGTTATCGCGGGAATCGATCCCGCGACCTCCGGGTTCATCCTCACCGCGCCCACCCACGTCGCCGCTGCTCGCGCGCAGGTACGCGACGTACGCGAACGCGAACGCGTCGGCGTCGTAGTTGGGCAGGCACACCGGCGCGAAGCTCTCTTCGTTGGCGCGAAAACTCGCGCCGGATCTCACCGTGTTGCACAGGGTGATGACATCGTCCGGGTCGATCCCCGCGTAGTAACGTCCCCGGCCCCGGGCACCATCCCCGGCGGTGCCGCGCGCGCCCCGGTCGCCGCCGCCGGGGGAGGAGTACGACGACGACGACGACGACGAGCGACCCGTCGCCGATTTTCCCGCTCGGTGATCCGCGTTGGCGACGGCGGCGACGTGCCGATCGGTGAGCAACACCCCCAACAACGCGCCCGCGCCGACGCCGCCCATCGCCCGCACCAACCCGTCCCTCAGCGCCCTCGCGCACTTCTCCCTCCACTGCGGCGGTAACGGCAGCGGCGCCCACGCTCGCATCCAGCACCCGGGATCCCACGTCATGTGATGCGACAGCGTCCCGAGCAGCGCGTCGGTGCCGCCGCCCAGGAGCCGACCGCGGGCGTCGAATTTGGACGATCGCGTCAGCGCGCGCTCCACCGCGCGCGTGAGGAGGGCGATGAGCTGCGCGTGGAGCAGGTGGAGTTGTCTGCGCAGCGCGGCCGGGGACTCTCCCGTGGACGTCATCGCCGCGAGCACGATGGGACCGCGTCGCAGCACTGTCAGCTCGCGCGGCCGGCGGGGGCGTCGGCCGTCCGCGCCCCTCGCGTCTGCGGTGGATCCCAGCCAACCGACGGATCGGAGCGCGTCGCCGTCGTCGCCGACGAAGGCGACGATCGCGGAGAGCGCGGCGGTGAACCCCGCGAGCGAGTCCTCGCCGCCGTACCGCGACCACAGGGGCTTCCCAGCGTCGCTCACGATGAACAGGTGCCTCCTCCGCCGGAGCCAGGTCGGGTGCGAGTCGGACTCGTGGTGACGCGCGCGGGAGGGGTGCCACCGCCACGGGTGCTTGCGCGGCGGCGAAGAAGACGTGGACGCCCCGTCGCTTGACGTGGACGCGCCGTCCGCCCCCGCGGCCCCGTCGCGCCCCGCCATCGCGGGGCGCGCGCGAAGAAAAGTGTGCCTCTCGCTCCCCGTCAGGTTTCCCAATCCCCTGTCGAATCGCGGACAGGCGGAGTCCAGGAGCCGTTTGCAGGCAGCGATCGCGGCTTCGCTCAGATCTGGACGCGCGAAGCCGCACACATTTCGACACCGCGCGAAAGATGCCCGTCACCATCGGCGTCAAATGGGGCAAGAACAGCTACGACGTCGAGGTCGACACCTCCGGCGTGGGCCTCGACCTCAAGACGCAGCTGTTCTCCCTGACCGGCGTGCCCCCCGAGCGGATCAAGCTCATGGGACTTAAGGGGGGCAAGCAGCTGACGGACGACGTTCCCCTCGCCGATTGCGGCCTCGAGGACCTCGCCGCGAAGAAGAAGAAGCTGATGATCATGGGGAGCACCGCGGAGGTCATCAAGGCGCCGGAAAAGGAGATCACCTTCGTGGAGGACCTCCCCGAGGAGGAGCAGGAGGCTGCGACCATGGCGAACTTCTCGCCTGGGCTCACCAACCTCGGCAACACCTGCTACATGAACGCAACGATCCAGTGCCTGTACGCTGTGCCCGAGCTCCGATCCATCCTCAACGATGCGTCCGCCGCGGGCGGCGGCACGCCCGCGTCCGCGCCCGCGCCCGGCGGCGGCACCGCGCTCGCCAACGCCACCCGAGATCTCTTCAACGAGATCAAAAACTCCAACGCGGCGGTGACGCCGTTTCGATTCCTCGCGCTCCTGCGCCAGCTGTTCCCGCAGTTCGCGCAGGTTGGGCAGGGCGGCGTGTACTCGCAGCAGGACGCGGAGGAGTGCTGGAGCTCCATCCTGCAGACGCTCTGCCGCGAGGTTCCCGCCGTAGACAAACTCTTCGGCCTCCGACTGAAGATGTCGCTGAAGAATGAGCTCACAGGCGAGACCAGGGAGGAGGTCAAGCGGGAGTACAACTTCAAGTGCAACATCACCATCAACGTCAACCACCTGTCCGAGGGCTTCCGCGTCGCGCTGGACGAGGAGCGCGAGTACGGCGGAGAGATATTCAAGGGGCACAACCGCGTGTGCGAGCTGCCCCCGTGGCTCAACGTGCAGATGGTTCGGTTCTTCTGGAAGATGCCCGGAGCCAACGACCCGGCTGATGCCACCGGCCAGAAGGCTAAGATCCTCCGCGCCGTCACCTTCCCCGTGCTCCTCGACATGTACGAGCACTGCACGGACGAGTACAAGGCGGCGCTCGATCCCGCGAGGGCGGCCAAGATCAAGAAGGAGGAAGCCGACGCGGAAGAACGACTGCAAGCCGACCCACGCGCGAGACTGGCGGCGGAGGCAGCCGCGGGCACCGCCGAGGCTGCCGACGCCGCCGCGAGGGAGCTCGAGGAGAAGGAGAAGGAGAAGGCGGCGGGGGGCGAATCGGGGGGCGGCGCGATGGACGTGGACTTGTCGGGTTTCGAACCGGGGACCCGGCCCACGGGATTTTACGAGTTGCACGCCGTGCTGACGCACAAGGGGCGATCCGCGGATTCCGGGCACTACGTCGCGTGGGTGCGGAACAAGGACGACTCGTGGACGGAGTTCGACGATCACCAGCCCAATCCGAAGAAGCTGGACGACATCCTCGCGCTCAAGGGTGGGGGCGACCACCACATGGGATACCTCCTCATGTACAAGGCGCAGTACATCTGAAAGTGACACGACTAAACGTGACGAGTCGAGAGCTCGCCCCGTTGCGCGTTCAGTCGACGCGCCGGGCTTTTGAAATCACATCAACCATTCTTTCTTGACGTTCATTCGTCACACCAGCGGGTTGCTCATCATGCGCCGCCCCGCGAACTTCTTCCTCGCGTCGTCCAAGTCTTCTAACCCGCCCTCGTCTCCGGTCGACGAGTCCCCGTCGACGTCCTCCTCGTCGACGGCGCCGGCGCGTCTCCTCGCCATCACGATCGCGCTGGTGGGGTTCCCGCGTGAGTGGTCCTCGAGGTTCGAGGGGTCGCGCAAGAGGTACTTTGGAAGGACGTAATTGAACCCCTGCGAATCGACGCAGAGCGTCATGTCGGGCTTCGCCACGACGATGAAATGCTGCAAGCCTGTGTATTTTATATTATGCTGCAAGACCTTCGAATGCGCCAAACCGAGTTTGCCCGGCATCTTAACACGCGTCCCGTCCCTCGTTTCCCACTTGGGAAGCATCGCCTCCGAGGCTTGCCTGAGCACTTCCCAAATCTTTCGGTCGCCCCCGCTCGAAGGGGCGCTCGCCCAAAACTCCAAGCGCTTGGCGTCGATGTCGGACTGCGTGGGGTTGGCGCCGGTCTTCTTGTCCTTGACCACGTACGGCTTCGGCCGGGCGAAGCTCGGGTAATGCGTCGCGCCCGTCAGCAGGTGCTTCGTCTTGGACTTCACCGCGTTGGCGTACTCCGCACGATCCTCGTCGTGCGCCTTCGGGAACAGACACTCCAGGCACATGGTCGTCGGCGACGAACAGATCGAGCGATGCGTGCGCGCGAGTCGGGCTCGGGTCGAGGTCCGAACCGCGGCTCGAGGCTCTTCAGGCCCCGCCACCTATGGTTCGGCCCGAGACAATTTGCCGAGCAAGTGTAAAAGTTAACATCGTGAATCGATTCTGGTAATACAACTCGCGGCTGCCCACGACTACTCGCACGCGCGTGAAAGCCCTCACTCACATGGTCAGGTCCATGATCGCGGACACGGCGTCTCCGTCGTTCGCCTTGAGCGCGTCGATCGCCTTGTCGCGGGACACGCCCGCCCGGGTCATGACGAGCTCGATGTCCTCGGCCTCGAAGCCGTTCTCGCGAATCTCACCCTCGCGCCGTCCTTCGATTGCGCTCGACGTTACGTCTCGTCCCCTGCCGTTCGTCTCTATTTCCCCTTGAGCGACGTCCCCTTCGAGGTCCGACGCGGCTGATAGCACGCTGCTCCCCGCGCCGCTTCCCGCGTCGTCGTCGACATCCACAGCTGTGGGCCGCAGGCTCAACGCATCCACCTGCTCGTAGTCCAGCTGTGCGCCGCTCCTCGGGGGCTTGAACCTGACGTTCGAGGGATCCCGGAGTACCCACTTGGGTATGTCGTACTTCGCTCCCATCGTGTCGTAGCAGACGGTCATGTCGGGCTTGGCGACGATGACGTCGGCGCTCTCGATGACCGCGTAGCACAGGGCCAAGTCTCCGTGCGGTCGCAGCATCGTCTCCGCGGCCATCTTCAGCGCCGCCCATATCTCGGCGCTGCCTCCGTAGGACGGCTGGGTGTCCCAGAACTCCCGCCGCTTATCGTCGAGCTCGGCAGACGTCGGATCATTGCCGTCGGGGTCGCTGAGTCGGTACGACGAGGGCCTCGCGAAGCGCGGGTAATGCGTCGCGCCGTTCACGGGGTGCTTCGTCTTGCTTCGGATGGCCTGGTACAGCGCCGGGTCCTGGGGGACGGACACCATGCACCCCATCGCGCTGACGGCGGACGGCGGAAATGATGCCCGCGAGGGCGCGGCGGCGGCGGCGGCGCTCGCTTCGCCGTGCGGCGTCGAGAGGCCCGAGAGCGCCTCGACCTCTCCGACGAGTCGAACGAATATCCAGCAAAATATCCAGATCTGCGACGGACGTGGCTCGAGCGCCTCGGAAAACTCGACAGCGTGGCAGCCCGCGCACACGGAGCGCGCGCATCCTCGGCGGCTGCGAGCGCGTAACGGCGGCGAGGCATGGGTAACGCGCAGGGAACCCCGCGTCCGAGCGACGGATCGTCGCCCGCGCCCTCGCCCGCGGTCGCCGGCGCGTCTCAGATGGCCGGCCAACCCTGCGCGGCGGGCTTCGGATCGGACGACGGCGGCGATTGCCCGGTGCCCGAGGAGTACCGCGGCAGGCACGGCGTCTTCAACGTCTACAACCAGCGCATCGACGACCCGGGGTCCCCGTCGCCATCCTCCGCGACGTCCGCCGAGGGACCCGGGGGATCGAGCGCGTCGACGAGGGCGGGGGGATGGTTCGGGTGGTTCCGCGGCGGCTCGTCGTCGTCGTCGTCGTCGTCGTCGGGCAGGGGGTACGGCGACGTCGTCATCGACCCGCGGAACAACATGCCCACCAACCCCCGGCAGCACATGGCCCCGGGCCAGCGCCGCCCCATATCCACCGATCGGCAGAGGTCCACCATCCCAAAGTCGGGAACCGGCTCCACCTGGGTCTACCCGTCGCCGCAGATGTTCTACAACTCGCTCGTGCGCAAGGGAAAAGCCGACGACTGCACCGAGGACGACATGGCCTCCGTCGTGGCCGTCCACAACGGCATGAACGAGGACACGTGGCGTAGGGTCCTCACCTGGGAACGGCTGCACAGGGACGAGTGCGCCAACCCGATGCTCCTGAGGTTTCGCGGCCGACCGGATGACTGGTCGCCGCTGGCGTACGCGCGATACCTCTTATCCGGCGGTAAAGACAAACCTTTCGACAGGCACGACTGGTGGATAGACAGGAACGGGAGGCAGGTTCGGTACGTCATCGACTATTACTTCGACGAGGCCAAGGCCGGGACGGCTGGGCAGTTCGACCTGGTGGTGAGGCCCGCGGCGGACAGCGCGGAGAGCGTGCTGGACAGGGTGAAGATGACGGTGTACGTGGGATGCGCGCTCGTCGGGATACCGTGCCCAATCACCGGAAACAACTCGGAGATTGGGAGCGAGGCCAGGGCTCCGAACACCACCGAGTAACGACAAGGACTTGGACTGGGACGGGGACGGGGACGGGGACGGGGACGGGGACGGGGACGAAAAGTCGGCACCCTGGGACGGGGAGGAAACGCGCGTTCCCGGTCCCCTCTCGTCGGCGACGAGACTCGTTCGTTTTCATTCCAACGTCGTTTCAACTTTGTCATGTTCCAACGTCGTTCATTCGTTCCGACATCACGCGGGCGTCGAAGCGATACACACATCATGAGATAAGTAGCCGACAGCCTCGAACTCGCCCCTCTCAGCCGCTGGCGCGGGCGAGGAGGGCGTCGTCCCGCGTCGCCATCCGCTCGCTCCCCGCCGCGTCCGTGCGGCGCGAGGGGCCTCGGCTCGGCGACCTGCCCCTGGACGCGTCCCGCCCGCCCCTGGACGAGTCCCAGCCTCCCCCGCCCGCGCCGTCGCCCCCTCCGCCTCCGCCGCCGCCGACGATGGACGAAGGCCCGTTGACGCCGTTGATGATCTCCACCGGCAGGGTCTGCTGCCTGTACACGACGTTGTTGTCCAGCAGGAACTTTCGCATCGCCAAGCCGAGCTGATCGCGCGCGTTACCCCCGCGAGATGGCGGTAAGCCGTTGAAGGTGTACTCGTAGTAGAGGGTGATTTTGATCTTGAGCGGATCGTGCGCGTGAGAGTAGATGCGCGGGGTGATCTCGTGGAAGTCTTCGGCGTGGTCCATCGCCCACTTCTGGAAGTAGAGCGGCATCGCCTCCAGGACGTGCGCCGGCGTCGCTATGTCGACGACCCACGTCTGCTCGTCCGTGAACTTCTTCATCCGCGTCAGGTTTGTCAGCGGTTTGGTGCTCATCGACATGTTGGGGTAGTAGATCACCTGACCGTTCCACTTGACCGTCTCCGTGGTGAGGATCCCGATGTTGCGAATCGCGTGTCGCTCCCCTTCGATAAGCACGTTGTCGCCGACGTCGAACGGGTGGATGACAAAGATGAAGATGACCGACTCGAACAGCTGCTTGATGCTGTTGCCGAACATAAACACAAACGCGAGCAGCATCGACGACGCCGTGAACCACATCTCCACGATGTTCTGATCGAATATCCCGAGCACGATGAACACCAGGAGGAAGTACAGCGCGGACAGGATGATGCGCTCGAGCGTGGCGAGGACGCTCGTGGTGCTCGCGAGGGATTTGGCGAGGTCGCGTCGCCGCTCGTAAATTTCCACGAATCGTCTCACGATTTGCTCCCGCCGCAAAACCCCCGCGTTCTCCGTGTCCAACACCTCCATGATCTTCACCCTGACCTCCGCGGGTATCCCGAGCCGCTCGAAGAAGTGATGGTCGAGGGGGACGAAGCGCCTGGCGCCCTGCAGCTGTCGCATGACGGCCACCGCGCGGAGCGCCGCCGTTTTAGCCACGGCTCTGTGAACGATGTCGGCGTCGACGAGCTTGGGAAGATCGCCGCGCACGAACGCCTGGTTGGCGTTCTTCACGAACTTCTCCGGCAGCCGGAGCTTCTTGCGGCGGATGTGCAAGCCCATGCGATGCATCCGGGCGAGGGACAGGTCCGCGGGCTCGATCGATCCCTCCTTCATCACGATCATATCCGTCTTGATCGGAAGCTCGTCCTTGGCCAGGCGCAGGAAGCTGGTCAAGCTGGCCACCTGGCCGTGCGCGATGGCCCGCCTGAGCTTCTGAAAATGACGCGCGAGCGCGTGCGCGCCGCGGCCTTTACCTCTCGGCGACGTCGGCGACGAGAGAAACTCGGGCGAATCGCTCGATCCGTCGGCGGGACCGTCGGGGCCGGGGTCGTGGTCCTTGTGCCACTGCCGCATGTCCACGGAGCACATCGCGAGCAGGGTGACGACGACGAACTCCTCCGCGAGCGCCTTGACGATCGGGTTGAAGTACGCCTCGCGCTGGAAGTAAACCTCCATGTACCTCGCCACGCCCTTGCTGAACGTGTATATCACCGCGTGCGCGATGAAGCAAGAGGCGAGGCGAGCGACGAGGAGGTGCACCTCCGACCATTCCCCGCGCGACGCGTCGTGCAGCAACAGACCCCACGTCACCCTCAGGGTTATGTAGTACATCGTGGACACCAGCTGGTCGTATATGCCGCCGATGATGAAGCTGATTCGCTTGGCGACGACGTGCTTCCTGTCCAGCGCCATCATCATGAGGTCCATGAGCCAGTTGAGGATCATGCGTCCGCCGAAGAAGAGCGAGCACACGACGCCCCAGCGCCACGGCTTCGCGCCGCCGACGCGCGTGGTGATTTTGGACTCGCGGATGATCAGAAACGCCGTCCCTCCAACGCAGAACAGGGTCACGGTTCGCATGAAAATCTTCAGCGCCACGCGCATCTGCGCGAGCTGACGCGCCTCCTGCAGCGCCTCGGTCTCGGCCTTCTTCTCTTCATCGCCGCCCACGCGATCCTCATCCTTCTCGTCCTCGGGCTCGTCATCCTTGGTCCGGACCAGCGGTGGGATCCTGAACGGTGATCGCTTGGAGACGCTCGAGACCTTGGAGAGGGAGGCCTGCGCGTCTCCCTCGACGACCACGGCGTCGAGCTCGAGCGGCGCCATCGTCCAACAAACTCCGCCGATTCTCGATCAATCTTCGGTCGTTAACTAACACCGTGTTCGATGTGTACGTCCCGCCGAACCCCGACGCCGAGACGCGCGTGCCGTGCCTCGAAGGATCCTCCGACCGATCCGCGTTCACTCTCGCGACCTACGCGAACGACACACCCGAGGCTCGGCGCTGTGTGAGAGGCGCGTGATTGACGGAAAACGTGCTCAGGAAAACGCGTTCGGCGCTGCACAAACTGGCGATCGACACGTGTGAAGAAAGTTCCTCCACACGCGCCAAAGTCCGCGGCGCGCGAAGCCTCGACCGTTCCGCGCGCGCGCGGGTCGATGCCCGCGACCGCCGCGGGCGTATCGGGAACGATGTCCGCCAAGCAGGTGCGCCGCGCGAACGTCCGATCCCCGCTCCCGAAACCGCCGACCAGCCCATCCGTCGGTCGGCACCGACGACGTTCACGCTAACAACCGATTGCCCCCCTATTTCCCAACCCCGAAGGCCGCGAGGGTGTTCCTGGAGCGTAGCCCGTACGTGTCGTGGCGAGCGCAGAGGCAGGTGTTCGCGCACCCCGCGTTCAACGGCGTGATCCACCCCGATCTGCCCGTCTGGGCCGGCGAACCCGGCATCCCCGAGCCCGCCGTCGGGTCAGACGCGGCCGCGCCAAGGATATCGCGCCTCGCCAAGACGGAGATCGACATCCTGCCGGATTTCCACGTCCAGACCATCGCGGCGTCGCGGTGCAGGTCCGCCGCGGAGGCGAGGCAGCGCATCGCCGCGGCGTCCGACGCGGGCGCTAGCGCCATACTCATGGTCACCGGCGACGCGCCCGGGGAACTCTCGTCGTGGGATTCGACAAAGTTGCTGAGGGAAGCGGTCGCCGCGCGCAAACGGGGCGAGGTTCACGAGGATGTCACGCTGGCGTGTGTCGCCAACCCCTCGCTCGAGGGCGCCGCCAGGGACCCGACCGCGCGGTTGCGCGCCAAGCTGGACGCCGGCGCCGAGATGGTCGTCACGCAGCCCGCGGCGTGCGCGCCAGCCGTGCACCGCGCGTGGTGGGACGCGGTGAAATCGGAATCGCTCCATCGCGATTGCGACGTCGTCTTTGGCGTCGCGCACCTCGCGAGTTGGCGATCGGTTCGTTTCTGGCAGAGGCTCTGCGGCTTAACGGGACTTAACGGCGGCGACGCGGCGGGGGAGGCGGAGGAGATCGCGCGGCTGTGGGAGGAGATGGAGCGGGGGATGGACGCGCGCACGTTTGAAAAGTGGCGGGACGAGCGATTGGACCTCGCCGTCGCCGCCGTCCTCGCCGACGTCGACGCGAGGGGCGTGCACCTCATGCCGGTGATGGAGGAAGGGTACGCGGGGGTGGGACGGGTCGCGGACGCCATCGGGGCGCTGGCTCGGGGCCGGTGAGCGAGCGGTGACGGAACGTCACGGCGGAAAGATGGACAATAACGAAAAACAGTTCACGAGCTTCTAGGGGCGGCGCGCTTCGTCGTCCTCACGGCCCCTGCGACGACCGAGCGCCTCGGTCGCTTGACACCCCGTACCTATCCCTGAACTCGGTGTAGGGCTCCGAGCTTTCCTTCATCACCGCCTTCATGCACACGATCATGATGACGGCGAAGATGAGGTAGGAGATGGACGAGAGGAACCCGAGCACGTACATGGCCCGGTAGGTGTTGTTGTCCTGCGACGCCCAAACCGTCGACTCGGCGAGCGACTGCTTCAGCCACTTGTCGTGGGAGTCCAGCGCGATGGCCACCTCGCACTGCGCGAAGAACATGTGGATGGCGCTGCCGACGATGAGGCCGTAGCTGAATCCCGCGCCCGTCTTGGCGATCGTCTGCGTCGTGGACGGGGGAAAGGAGGCGCGCGGGGTCAGAACCGGAGGGGGCAGGCGCGCTCGCGAGGGATGTCGTCGCCTCGGGTTTCGTTGTCCCTTTTTTCCCGGCGCGATCATGTGTCGTGCGACGTTGAACCCTGCGCGGGTTTTCGCGGTGGCGGGGGCGCACCTTGCGGAGGAGGACGACGACCGAGAAGATGAGGAACAGGGCGTTGAGGATGATGCCCCACGAGATGTTGGCGACGAGCCCGCCCACGAGCTTCTCGCTCGTCTCGTCAACCTCGCCGGTCGCCGCGTTGGTGACCCAGTCCAGCTTGTTCAGCTTCTGCGAGACGGCGATGCCGCAGCCGGAGAAGAGGATCGCGATGAGCGCGTTCCATATCCAGCTCCACCAGAGGGTCTTGCGGTAGGTCCACCCGCCGCAGATCTCGGCGAAGAGTCCCATGGCGGTGCAACCACGGACTACTACGGGCGCCAGTGGGAGTGATCGGGGGGACCGGGTGCTCAGCTCGTTGGAATTTTTTTTGTTAACCATGAACAAGCACGCATCTATACTGTTTGCATGTGTAAATCATCGTCTATTCGGGGACATTTATTTCAAAATTTGGGACGAGTCAGGTATCCGTACTGACTTAGTCAAATTGGAATCTCCAGCTGGAGGCAGTTTGGGGGGCAGTGCTCCGGGTGCGCGGGCGAGGAGAACCTCAAGGTTCCTTCCAGCGTGACCGTGGCGACCGCGAACCGACACGACCTCCCGAGCTGCCCCTCGCAGACAAACCGAGTCGCGCGCACCCGAGTCGCGACGCCGCCGCCGACGAACGAACGAACGAACGAACGAACGAACGAACGAACGCCGGGAGCACCCGTGGCCTCCATCGGCACCCTCGAAGAACCCGCCGCGCACGTCGAGCGCGGCTGAAGGCGCCCGCGTCGGTCACGAGATCCATCGTCATGTCGTCGTCGCGAGACTCGCCCGCGAAGACGCCCAAGAGCATCCTCTCGCGGCAAAACTCCTCGACCAACCTCGGCGGTATGGCCTCCACCACGGACATGCAGATCGCGCTGCTGTCCCAGAAGGTCAAAGACGGCTCGAGAGGCAGCGTGCGCGTCGCGTGCGCGGTCCGTGCCGTCGGAGGAGGCAACATCCTGCAGGAGCCCCTCGCGCCGTATCTCGCGGGAGGCGAGGAGATGCGCGCGCTCCTCGCCAACCGCGCGCGACGCGAGGACGCCCGCGTGGTGGAGAACGTCGCCGTGCGGCACAGGGCCATCGATGACGTCATCCTCCGCCACTGCGCCCCGGAAGACGGCATCCGGCAGGTGGTCAGCGTCAACGGCGGCTTGGACACGCGCGCGAACCGTCTCAACCTGCCGGATGTTGCGTGGTTCGACGTCGACCTCTTCGACGTCCTCGAACTGAAGAGGAGGATGCTGGAGAAGGCCCCCGAGGCGTTGAAGCACTACGCGTCCCGACGGGTGGCGTCCGTCACGAACGTCGGCATGGACGTCCTGACGGACGCCCCGCGCTACCTCAAGCTCGAGCTGGAGAAGCACGGCGTGGATTTCACCCGGCCCGTGCTCTACGTCTTCGAGGCGTGCCTGTACAACTTCTCGGCCGCCGACGCCCGCGCGTTGACGCGATCGCTGCCCCGTCGCAACGGGTCCGTCGTCGTGGGGACCCACCTCCAGCGCGGAATGCTCCGGTGGGTTCGCGACCCGAGGCACCAGGCGGAGGCGCCCTACCTCGCAGAACTCTCGCACCACTGGAGGTCGTCCGTCGAGGACGCGGCCAAGGCGGGCGCGTTCCGCGGGTGGCGCGTGCGCAACGTCAAGTCCCTCACCTCGCACGCGTTCGGCTACGGATACAGAGTCCCGCCGAACCCGTGGAAAAACGGCGAGGAGGTGGTGTTCGAG
>MDTE01041289.1_pt1 | contig 18406 bp, 15 predicted proteins | sample 811231 | NCBI WGS metagenome assembly MDTE01 (sample SAMN05326651, study PRJNA326480) | marine metagenome | isolation source: seawater | place: Indian Ocean: Red Sea | collected 2010 | reverse complement strand
TCGAAATCAAATCATAAGCGCTGGGCCCCGATGGACCGGGCAAGGTCGAGATCCATTCAGACTCATCATAACCTGGTGGTTGCGTGAGGAGGCTCGCGTCCGGGAGGGTTGCCATGTTGTGGATCAGGACGAGCGAGTAAACGACCATGAGCGCCACGTTCAACGCAACCGCCCAATGCACGAACGACACGGTGCGGTCGTCAACCCTTCTCTTTTCGTCGAACCTCGCCAGCACCATGTAATACAACACGAGTGGACAGACAAGGACGAAATGCCACATCATTGCGCGTGTCTCAAAATCAGGACCATGCGGTTCAAAGCGACCTTTGAAGTCTCCAACGAATTCGTAGTGATAGCGCGCGTGCTCCTCACAATCAGCGGCCCAAGCCGGGCCGTCGTCGTAGAAATGGCCCTGGTAACCTCGGTCGCAGATGTCCGAAGGTGCGGGGAGAGCGAGGGCAGCCACGATTGGGAGAAGGATGAACAAACCCACCGAGGTGTACCGGAACCAAGTCATGGCCACGGGCAGGTTGTTCCTCAAACGTAGATTTCGAGGCAGCTGGTCGATCCCCTGGTACGGAACGAACTTGTTCTTTGGGAGCAGGTCGCGGCCGGGTTCGTGTTCAGCGGATTCACCATTGGTGCTGCTCCTTTCCTTCCTCCTCCATCCCAATCGACGGTGAAGGTTGAGGTATCGGTGGAAAAAAGCCCACAAAAATACGAAAATAAGAGGAGGGAGACAACAGGTGAGAAAAAGCTCAGTGATCGCTTCCTCAATGTCTTCTTGCGTGAACACGAGACCTTCTTTTCCACGGTCCGAATTAATCTATGCCCTGCGATGCCAACCCATGGCGTTGCATCCAGGGGGGTGTCCACTTCACCAGACCAGCGCTTTGTCCAAAAACAGGAAGTGAACTTTCTCGTTTAGGAGGCGTCCGATGCTTCACCGTCGTCTTCTTCGTTCATGCCAACGATCTCGTAGTTGGACGGGAACAGTGCAACGGCCACACCGAGCACGAGGGCGAGCAACCCCCAGTTGAATCGCTGCTGAACAAAGAGCAGTTCGAGGGCCAGCACGACGAGGAGCAGACCGCCGATGTTGGACGTCCACACGAGCGTCTTGAAGGTCGAGAGCGTGACGCCTTGCGTTCCTGGCTTTCGGTACGGTCCAAATTCGCCTCCAAAGCGTTGTGCGGTCGGGTCTTTTCCTTTCTTTGACATGGGTTCACCTCATCGGTCAATCATCGTGATGGCGTCGGTCGGGCAAGCGAGAACGCATAAACGGCATCCCGTGCAAGCATCTCGAATGATCTTCGCCTTGCGGTTGCTCTCCACCGACATGAGCGGGCTGAGCACGTCAACGTGGTAGAGTTCAATGGCCTCGTCGTCGCACACGATGGTGCACTGGTCGCAACCGATGCACTTGCGTTCTTCGACAAAGGCCACCGTTCCTTCACCGCCTTTTGTGTTGGCACGCTGTTCACCTCGTTGTCGGTTGAGAGCGGTGCGAATCTTCAGCGCCTCCTGCTCACGGCGCTTTCGCAACTCGTCAGCACCGGTCATGTTGAACCCTCGTGTGTAGGTTCCCCTTCAAACTTGGCAACGCACAGGTTAACCAGCAGGTCCCCAAAACAGTAGAAGGCGCCCACGAGAAGCGGTGGGTTCCACGCTGTCAATCCCGTCCAAGGAACTTCTGAAGCCCACGTCCAATTCTCGAGGTAGGTGCCCCAGAGTTCCATCGCCAGCGCTGCCCACGCCATGGCGGCGTAAAGGCGAGGTTGAGGCCCCCATTGCGTAAAGCCAAGCACGAGCAGCAACATCACCACGCCCGAGGTGTCGCCTCCTGTCCACGCACCGTAAGCGACGAGCGGAACGAAGGGCAACAGTGCCGGCATGGCCAATGATTCCCGCATCCTGTGCGCAGCCCGCCGTCCGAGGTCGAACAGGAAATAGTGGCCGGCGGGGACGAAGAGCGGCATGAAGTCCCGCTGGTATTCGTAAATCAGCCACACCTCCGAGAAGAAGAGCTCCATCGGGGTGGCCAAGGCCACCACGGTTAGCATTTCGATGCGTTCCTTTCGGTCGGCCACCCTGTACACGTAGGCAAAGAGGCCCCAGCACCACACGTTGACCGGCCACTCCGCCCACCCGTCGGGAAGCAACCCACCTGCAGCGGTGGCGGAGAACCAAAGGCCGACGGCAATCGTGGTGACGTACAACCACACCCGTTGGCTCATGGCTCGGCCACGGCCCGCTGGTATTCATCTTGTTGCATCACGTTCGGTAGGGTCATGCCTTCCATGCAGCGGCTTCGGCCCCCATGGCGATCATGCTGAGTTCCGCCACGAGCGCATGCCAACTGTGGGCCTCCTTCCCGTACGGGTTTTCGGTACCTTCGTAGTTCTCAAAGCGAGCGCTGGGTGAATTGAGGTTGTCCATGTCGGACTTTTTGGCATTGATTCGATAAAACCACGACGCTGCTTCACCGTCAACCAGGTAGACCACGGGCTCGAGGGATTCTCCCTCTTCGGTGGTCAGGGCGGTTGGAATCCCCTCCTGAATGAGGAAATTATCCACCTTTGCTCCGCCTTTGGCGTAGCGGAGTTTGTTCGCTTTCCGATTGGAGAGGTTCAGGATTTGATCCCCGGACGTCAGCATCATCACGCCCAAGCCGTAGGTCCCGCTGTCGTTCTTGATGACCACGGTGGGTTCACGTTCAATGCCCAAGGACCGGTATTTGGTTCGCAGGTTGTCAAGGAATTCATCGATTTCGCCCGCGAGTTTGATGCGGCACGCTTCTTCGGTCAGGCATTTGTCTTCAGAAACGAACCAGTCCGGCATCAGATGCCAGGGGTCGATGTCAATCAGTTCGGCCATTTCGAGGATGTAGGGTTTCAACGCCTCGTAATGTTGCGATTTTCTGCGTCGATACCAGCCCATGTGTGGTGGTGGCGTGATGTTCGTGCTTTTCACACCGGGGACGTTGCCGTCGGTGAGGTCGTTGTTGAGAAGGATCAGGTCGGGAACGTTGCCGTTCACCATCAGTTCATCCTCGTCGTTCAGCTCCACCTCCGTCAGGAGCAGCGGACCTGAAAGGCCGCTCACGGAGTTGATGCCGTTGAGTTCGGGCGAACCGACGGTGCACTGGTACCCGGCCTTCACGATGATGGCACGGATGGTGGCGATGTTTTCCACGTACCCTTGATTGCGCGTGTGGCTTTCAGGGTAGATGTGAACCCACTTGCAGTCCGGATGTGACCGTGTGATGTGTTCGCTGAACAACTTCGAGAGTTCTTCGATGTTCTCTTTGGAGACGTTGTTGAAGCCCGCAGGGAAATGGTTGGCATCAACCACTCCAACCTTCCAGCCAGCGTCCCTGACATCGACGCTGCCGTAAACAGGAATGGGTACCTCGCCTCGCTTTTCTTTCATCCAGGCCGTGATTTCATCACGCATCGCCTCAAGTCGTTCGGTTTGCTGTCGTAGGTTCATGGTGCCATCACCTCGGCGATTAAATCGTCAATGGAATGGGACGTGCGCCGGTGGCCGTCTTCTCGCAGGTGCAGCGATTCGAACAGACCCAAGCCAAGCGCCAATTCCTCCTGACCCTTGAGAACCGGTGCCCAACGGGCGTAGTGTTCCATCAACTCCTCGGTTTGTGAGCGTCGCTCGGTGAGGAACTCATCCAGCATGGTGGGCGATGTTGCTCTGCCAGCGGGCAGTTTCGGGCGACGGACGATCTCCTTTGGAAGACGGGTCAGGTCCGCTGCTCGCCGAAGCGCTGCTTTTTCTTCCCGCCCACCCCCTCGCTTCCAATCCATGGGGAGCGTGGCGGAAGCGGCTCGATGGGTGCTGCCCAAAAACGGAACGCGAACCTCGAGGGAATGGGCCATGGAATGGCGGTCAACCAGTCGGAGTTGGAAGTTCGAGAGTTGCCCGTGTTCGAGCTCGAAATTGAGCATGGTTTCCAAATCTGCGGTGATGGCTGCGGGGTCGTGCGCTGGTGAATACCAGCCTTCCTCCTCTGAACGTGAGCCGTCGATGAGGGCGTTGGCCAGACCATCGGGCAAGGCGCTCATGCGCTGCTGGAGCGTATCGCCGTGTTGGGTCAGGGCACCGTAGCGGGGATAGCCGGCGTGCAGTTCATCCGCACCTTGCCCGCAAAGGCCGACTTTGACGTGATTGGCCATGTGTTCGAAGAGGGGATGGAAGAACATGACCGTGACATCGGCGTCCTCACCGTGCCACGCGAGTTGCGGGAGCCTTTTCTCAAAGGAGGAGGCCTCCAGCAGGTGTTGATGATGCACCAGGTCGTGATGAGCGGCGACCACCTCCGCTGCTTTCCAATCGGGGTTGTCCTCGCTTTCTGCGACGGTCCAACATTCAGGCACGGGTTGCTGGGCCCGTTCTGCTGCCTCGTGGGCGACGGCCGCCACCAAACTCGAATCCAAGCCGCCCGAGAGGACGATACCGACCGGCACGTCAGCCATCAGTCGCTGTTGAACGCCCGAAACGAAACTTTCGAGCAGCGTTGAGGCGTTGACTTCGGGGTCCCACTCACCTTGCGGGTTCAACACCTGCCGTTCAATGTCGGCCACGTCGATCAGTTCCGGTTGGCCATGATGCCCCAGACCCCAGCGCTCAACGGTTCCCGGCCGTACCTGATGAACGCCTTTGAGGAGCGTGGTGGCGTCGAGCGGGTACTCCCAAACCAAGCGAGCCGCCATGGCAACGTCGTCCAACACCGGTACGTGTCGTTCGTCAGCGCGAAACGCCTTGATTTCGCTGGCGAACATCATCGAATCCCCCACCACGGTTCTGCTGAGCGGTTTGATGCCCATGGGGTCTCGTGCGAGGATCAACTCGCGAGAGGGCGGGTGCCACAATGCAATGGCGTACATGCCGTCCAAGGTGGCCAGCCACGCGGCGTGGTCCTTGGCCGACATGGTACCGGCACGGTTTTTCCGGCGTGCTGCGAGGTGGGCGGCCAGGATCGCCTCGGTGTCACCTGCGGTCTGAAACGGGTAGGTTGCGTGTTGATTTCGTAGGTCCTGATGATTGTAGATTTCACCGTTGAGGATTACGACGGCTCCTTCTGCTCCCGTCATCGGTTGTTGGCTTGATTGCAGGTCGAGGATGGACAAACGTGCATGGGCAAAGCCAACGTGTTCATCCAACCAAACATCGTTTTCGTCCGGTCCACGGTGGCGTTGAAGATGATTCATCCGTTGCAGGACAGCGGCGTCGGGATGGCCGAGCACGCCCGCAATGCCACACATGAATCGCGAACAAGGGTGTTCCCTTTTCAATGGATGTTCAAATTCAGCGAGATTTGTTTACCAAAGAGGGTATCTGAACATGACCACGGCAAGGAGGACAATGGCTACGGCAAAGGCCATTCCGTATGCGATTTGAGGGGGGTCCGAATTGGTGGGTTCATCGGCCATGTTGTTCACCTGTTCACACCAGCCGGGACCACCATTTCAACGTATTGAGTCCGTCGCTTGCTCAGAGGCGATTTAAGCCATGACAAGGGCGAAGGGTTCGAGCAAGAGCACGAGGGCGAGAGGAATGAGCAACATCGTGGCGTTGTCATCGATGTAGCGCAAACGGGGCCACTCCGAAATCATGCAGACCGGTGCCAGCAAGAAACACAACCAAACCGGCGTCCCAAATTGCATGCTCGACACCAACCAGATGGCGAGGATGAGCAACGTAGCGTAGACCATCACCTGTCGGTCAGCCACGTCTTTACGACGAAGTTCACCCATTAACGGGTCGCCAAGGGCCAGGGAGGCGATGAGCGGCCATGCATAGGCTTCGTGGGGTGTCAAGAGCAGCACGAAGCCGACACCCACCGCACCCCATGCCAGCGCTGAAACCTGGTGGGCTTCGTAGTCCCGCTGGCCGAAGACCGTTAACCCAAGTCGCAAGCGCAACCCTTCGAGAAGGAGTGCGATCAGCACCACACCGGCGACGACTTGTTGCAGGTCAAGGCCAACAACCTCAGCCACCGTTTCACCGTGAGCAAAGTAAAGGTAAGGAATGCCAACCATGCCGAGGTGGACACCTCTTCGAAGGATGTGGCCTCGCATGCCCCCAACGGAAGTGTCGACCGGGTTGGTCATCTCAACTTGACCGTCCATCGAATTCCCCTTGAAGCTGAATCAACGCCTCTTCAATATCAAAGGTCCCCTCACACAGAGCGTCAAGAACGGTGTTGTAGGAGGGATGGAGAATGAGCCGTCGCTCATGTTGTCCGAGCAAGCGCTCTCGCATTCGGGCGCGCTGAGCCCGGCCCGAGCTCTTCAACTTCAAGAGGGCCGAAGCGGCCTCGGGGATGCCGTGGCCTTTGAGTCCCGAGGTGAGGAGGACGTCGGGCGCATCCTCGCCGTCAAGGGCGTACGACTCCCTTAATTCACCAGCGTGCCGGTCGGCCCCGTCCAAATCCGCCTTGTTCACCAACACGATGTCGGCGAGCTCGAGCAGTCCGGCCTTTTCTGCCTGAATGCCGTCGCCCCGAGCAGGCCCCTCAACCACCACGATGCGGTCAGCGACGGCGGCGCACCTCAACTCGGCTTGACCCGAGCCCACCGTTTCGATGAGAACGCGGTCCCATCCGCATGCCAAGAGGAAGCCTGCCATGTCTTCGACAATAAGGGGCACGGAGCCGGAGGACGAACGCGTGGCGATGGAACGAACATACACGCGTTCGCTGATGTCGGGGTTGTCAACGGAGGACATGCGAATCCGGTCGCCCAACAGGGCACCACCGGTGCGAGGCGAACTGGGGTCCACGGCGAGCAGGGCCACGCGATGGCCGTCGCCAGCCCAGGCCGTCATCAAGGCATCGACGAGCACGGACTTACCAACGCCGGGCGCGCCGGTGATGGCCATGGTTTGCCAACCGTCGTTTGAGGACGAGGCGGCGGATTCCACGAGGTTGTGCAGCGCAAGTGAGCCGTTTTCGATCTTGGACAGCAAACGGGCCATGGCGCGTCGGTCACCGGCCATGGCTTGTTGCCGTTCGTCGTCCACGCTCGCACCTCCCTCAAGCAGAAGATTCCCAATGCCAGTCGCTGCCTTGACCAACACCCGCATCGTCTTTTTCCGAGGCCTGTTGAATGAAATCGAGGATCTCTGAGGTTGGTGTGCCCGGTCCGAACACGGCACGAATGCCGGCTTCATGCAACGCTGGGCGGTCCTCCTGCGGGATGATGCCACCACCAAAGACGATGACGTCATCAAGGCCGGCCTCGACCAATTTCTGGCACACCTGCGGGAACAGGTGGGCGTGGGCACCCGAGAGGGAGGAAAGTCCCAGGAAACGGGCGTCTTCGTCCCGAACGGTGTCGACGATCTGCTGCGAGGTGCGGCGGAGACCGGTGTAGATGACCTCGTGACCTGCGTCGCGGAGCGCTCTGGCCACCACTTTCGCCCCACGGTCATGCCCGTCGAGACCGGGTTTAGCGACAACGATGCGAAGCGGGTGGTCCATGAAACGCCGTGGAGGTTCTTCCTATCAAAGTCTGTGCGGCCCGATGGCGTAAGGTTCAGCCGTTTGTTGACCCACCGTACCTGGTGGTTCAATCCATGTTCGCAAGGATGTGGTCAACGGTGGCTTTGGCAGAGTTGAGGACGCCAGGAAGACCTGCGCCGGGATGGGTGCCGGCGCCCACGAGGTACAGTCCCGGAATGTTCGGGTCTTTGTTGGACGGTCTGAAATAGGCACTTTGGGTAAGTTTCGGGGCCACCGAGAAGGCCGAGCCTTTGAACGCCGCCAATTCTCGCTCGAACGTTTTGGGCGTGATGTGCCGGCGGGTCGCAATGTGGTTGCGCAAGTCAGGCATTTCGACCTCCAAGGCCTCAATGATGCGGTCACCGTAGGCTTCAGCGATCTCGTCCCAATCAACGTCGGCTCGTCCCAAGTGAGGGACGGGGGCAAGGACATAGGCTGCACTGCAACCTTCAGGTGCTAAACTCGGGTCGGTGACCGTGGGTACGTGGAGGTAGAGGCTGAAGTCTTCAGGAAGTTCGCTGCCCTTGAAGATGTCATCGAGCAGCCCTTTGTAGCGTGGGCCAAACAGAATGGTGTGGTGAGCCACGTCATTGTAGGCGATGTCCGTCCCGAAGTAGAGGACGAACAGCGACATTGACCAGTCCATCTTTTCCAACTTTCTGGCACGTTTTTGAGCGGCGGTCGACGAGGCGTAGAGTCGGTCGTAGGTGTGATGCACATCGGCGTTTGAAACCACCAAATCAAAGGATTCTTTTCCGCCCGTTCCGTCGCTGATGACGTGCTTGGTTGAACCGTTTTCGTTCACCACCTCAACGGACTTAACCGGGGTTGAGAGGCGCAATTCTCCACCGAGTTCCTCAAACAATTTGACGAGGGTTCTCACGAGAGCGTGCGTGCCTCCTTTCGGGAAGTAAACGCCCCATTCACGTTCAAGGAAATGGATGAGGGTGTAGATGGACGAGGTCTGAAAGGGGTTGCCGCCGACGAGGAGGGAATGGAAACTCAAGGCTTGGCGGAGGTGGTCGTCTTTGACGTACTTGGCCACCGTTTTGTACACCGACTTGTCGGCCCTGAGACGGATCAGCGAGGGCGACACGGCGACCATGTCTGAAAATTTGAGAAACGGACGGTCCGCCAAATCCGTGTAGCCTTTCTTGAAGACCTTCTTGGCGTACTCGAAAAAGCGCTGGTACCCATCGGCATCCCGTTGGCTCCGCTCCGCGATTTGGGCGACCATGGCGGCTTCGTCCCTGACGTAATCGAACCGGTCGCCGTCACTCCAGATCAGCCGGTACATCGGTTGAACTTCCATGAGTTCGATGTAGTCCTCAAGGCGTCGCCCCGACAACTCAAACAGGTCGGTGAGCGTGTGGGGTGCAGTGATGACGGTAGGTCCGGCATCAAACGTGAACCCCTCGTCCTCGTAAACGTAGGCGCGGCCACCGGGAAGATCCCTCGCTTCGTACAGCACGGTTTGGATGCCCGCTGATTGGAGTCGAATGGCCGCCCCGAGACCGCCAAAACCGCTTCCGACGACGGCGGCGCGCGTGGTGTTTGACGCCCGCTGACCCATGGTTGAGGGTAAACCTCATTACTTGAGAATGTTCGCTTTTACTATCATGAAAATAACGAATGCAAAAACAACCCATTATAAGTCAAAAGACGGGTTTCACCGTAGGTGATGAGGTTGGTAAAAGCACACGACCTCAGCCAACCCGAACAAATTCTGGCCACCAGCGGTGAGAGTTTCTTCTGGGCACGCCGGTTCCTCGGTCGTAAGATGGGCCACGATGCGGCCGTGCTCTATTCCTTCTGCAGGGTTCTCGACGACATGGCCGACGGGGATGTCCCTAACGGCCCGGAACAACTGGTTCAGATTCAAGGTCTGCTCGCCCAAGGGCGCTGGGACGGCCACCCCGTCCTCGAGCATCATCGTGGACTGGTCGAGGCTCACCGTTTGCCCCACGACGTGATCGCTTCGCTGGTTGAAGGTTTGATGGACGATCAGGCTCCTGAGGTCCTGATTGCTGACGAAGAAGCTCTGATTCAATACGCCTACAAGGTGGCCGGCACCGTCGGGCTGTTGATGTGCAACATTCTCAACAACGAAGATCCGAGAGCGAAGGCCCACGCCGTCGATTTGGGCATCGCCATGCAGTTGACCAACATCGCCCGTGATGTGGTCGAAGACGCCAAAATGGGACGTCGTTATCTTCCCGGCGATTGGGTCGACCACCTCACACCCGAACAAATCGTCGCCGCCTCTGCTCAACCCCAGGGCCATGAAGGTACGGTGATCACCCTCGCCGTGGAACGCTTGCTCGACCTGGCTGAAACCTACTATGCCAGCGGCCGAGCGGGACTTGCTTACCTGCCACTCAGGGCTCACTTCTCCATCGGTGTGGCGGCCAAAGTTTACCGGCAAATCGGTCGCCAGTTGCTGAAATCATCGGACTCGTGGCACGGTCAACGGCAGGTCACTTCGAAAGCCAGCAAGTTGTTCTGCACGGTCCGAGCCACTTCCAACCTGTTGCGAAGGCTCCCGCTGCCCCGAACGGATCACAACGCTTCGTTGCACGCCTTCCTCACACCTTACCAGCAACAGGGAGGCGGATGGGGATGACCATCACCCACGTTTTGGGTGAAGGTTGTGCATCGCTGATGTTAGCCTCGAGGGCGAACGAACTGAACGATCACCGCCTTTCCGTGGTTCGACCCGACGCAGCACCGGAACCCAAGGACCACATGCTGGGGTTCTGGGGGACGCCCGACATGGCGTTCGCCGCCCAACACGCTCGACACGCCTGGCCCAACTGGTCGGTCATCACCGAGACTGCCCACGCCACGATGACAAGCGAGGACCACCCCTATCATGCCATGCACAAACTCACCTATCTCGAACAGGCCAAAGCCACGGCTCGTCAACACGGCGTGGATTTCTTACTGGAGCAGGAACATGTCGCTGCTCAACCCGATGCGGTGTTTGACACCCGCCCGCCCCGTGCCCCAGCGGGCGCCATGCTGCAGCACTTCGCCGGCCTTGAGGTGGAGGTGGACCGGCCCGTGTTTGACCCGACAACGGCGGTGTTGATGGATTTCCGTGTCGACCAATCTCACGGTATGCACTTCATGTACGTGCTTCCATTTTCGCCCACACGAGCGCTGCTCGAATCAACGATGTTCAGCACGCAAACCATGCCTCTTGAACACTACACGGAAGCCATTGAAACCTACCTGTTCAATCATCACAACGCCACCATTCTCAACGTGATTGGCGAAGAGCAAGGCGTCATCCCCATGGGGGCCCTTTCGCTCCACGACCCGTCCATCCCCGGCCTCGGCGCCAACGGTGGCGCCATTCGTCCGGCCAGCGGTTACACCTTCGCCTTCATCCATCGACAGATTCAGGAAGCCATCCAGCGGGTCAACCAAGGAAAACCGCTGACGTTCACTCGGCCCCACAAGCGGGTGGACGTGTGGATGGACAGCGTCCTTTTGGCCGTGTTGCGCCACTGGCCACATCAGGGCCCGGTGTTGTTCGGACGCATGGCGCAGTCCCTGACCGGTGAGGAGTTCATTCGCTTCATGAGCGGTCGTGCGGGGTGGGGTCTCCGATTCAAAGTGATGAGGGCCATGCCGAAACTTCCGTTCATCCGAGGGGTCTCAAAACTCATGTTTGGCCGGCCAAACAGGGTGGTATCATGACGGTCCTTGAGACCTTCATGAGTTTGGAATCGTGGAACCTCATCGCTCTGGGAGCCGTGGTGTTCATCGGCTTACCCCACGGGGCCATGGACGGTGCCTTGGCCGTGCACTTCGGTTGGATGGGTCGCCCAAGGAAGGCGGCTGCCTTTCTCCTGACGTACGTCGGTCTTGCCGCTCTCGTGGTCGCCGCTTGGGCCGTTGCACCCGTGCTGAGTTTCATTTCGTTCCTCGCCATCAGCATCTACCATTTCGGGCGCGGTGATGCATCGGCCAACCCCTTCGGACAAATCACGGTCGAGAGCATTGCGAGGGGCGGCGTCGTCATCGGTGGCATCAGCCAGGTCCATCGTTCGGAGGTGAACGACGTGTTCCAAACCTTGGTCGGCATCGACACCACCGGTGTGTGGCTGTTTTTGGACGCCGTGGTGGTTGTCTCGTTGGCTTGCATTGCAGAGGTGTTGTTGTTCAAAGATCGAAGCGAGCGAGCAGCGTTTGCCATCGAACTCATCGCTTTGTTCCTGCTCTTCCTGGTCGCGCCTCCGCTGCTCGGTTTTGCAGTGTATTTTTGCTTCGTGCACTCCTACCGTCATTTTTCATCCATGCGGGGTGTGCTTCAGACCACCGTGTCCAGCCTTCGAATCACGCAAACCACCGTCGTCTTTTCATTGCTGACGTGGGCCGTGGGATTGGTCGCCCTGGCCCAATTGTCATCAACCGTGGGTGTTGAACCGGCCCTGCTCAAGGTGGTCTTTGTTGGCCTCGCCGCCTTGACCGTGCCTCACATGATCCTCGTGGACGGCCTCCTCCACGGGCGAGTGACCTCAGCATCGAGAACCGGTTGAGCGTATCTTCACCAAGAGCAAGCAATAAGGGCGGCTTGGGCTGACAACACTCCGGGGAAGTTGATGTCTGGCACCGAAGAGCGGCTCAAGGACCTGCGAAACCGGAAAGCGCGCAGCGAAGCCGGTGGCGGCCAGGCTCGTGTCGAGGCCCAGCACAATCGCGGCAAAATGACCGCACGAGAACGCCTTGAACTCCTCCTTGACGACGGTAGTTTTCAGGAGATTGATGCGCTGGTTGAACACCGCTGTCGGGACTTTGACATGGACAAGAACGTCATTCCCGGCGACGGCGTGGTCACCGGTCACGGAACCATCAACGGGCGTGAAGTGTTTGCCTTTGCCCAAGATTTCACCGTCTACGGTGGCTCCTTGGGTGAGATGCACGGCCTGAAGATTTGCAAAGTTCTCGACATGGCCCTCAAAACCGGGCGTCCCGTTATTGGCATGAACGACTCCGGCGGTGCTCGTATTCAGGAGGGTGTGGCATCCCTTGGTTCCTACGCTGAAATTTTCTTCCGCAACGTACGGGCATCGGGCGTCGTCCCCCAAATTTCGGTCATCATGGGGCCGTGTGCAGGCGGCGCTGTGTATTCGCCTGCCATCACGGATTTCGTCATCATGGTCGACCAAACGGCCCACATGTTCATCACCGGTCCCGAGGTCATCAAGACGGTCACCAACGAAGTGGTCAGTTTCGAAGACCTCGGAGGTGCAACCACCCACGGCTCAAAGTCGGGCGTATCCCACTTTACCGCCAGCGATGACGAACACGCCATCCAAATGGCCCGGGACCTTTGCGATATGCTGCCGCCCAACAACCTTGAGCGACCGCCGATGAAGAAGACCTCGGACAGCAAGGACCGTTCGTGCGACGCCCTTGACAGCATCATCCCCGATGACCCGGCCAAACCCTACGATGTCCTCGACGTCATCACCGAGGTGTTGGACGACGGTGGTTTCATGGAAGTTCAGGCGGAATGGGCGCAAAACATCGTGGTTGGCTTTGGCCACCTCGGTGGGCACACGGTCGGGGTGGTTGCCAACCAACCGAAGATTCTTGCCGGTTGCTTGGACATCGACGCCAGCGACAAGGCCGCTCGTTTTGTCCGGTTCTGTGATGCCTTCAACATCCCGATCCTCACCTTTGAGGACGTTCCCGGATTCCTTCCTGGAACCAACCAAGAATGGGGTGGCATCATCCGCCACGGCGCGAAACTCCTCTATGCGTTTGCCGAGGCCACCGTGCCGAAGTTGACCGTGATCCTCCGCAAGGCCTACGGCGGTGCTTACGATGTCATGTCGAGCAAGCACATTCGTGGTGATTACAACGTCGCATGGCCTTCAGCAGAGCTGGCCGTGATGGGGGCTGACGGTGCGGTGGAAATCATTCACCGGCGACGCATCGCTCACGCCCGAAATCCTGACCAAGAGCGGGAACGCCTCACCGAGGATTTCAAGGAGACCTTCGCCAATCCGTACAAAGCGGCGGCGCTGGGCTACCTTGACGATGTGATTGAGCCCAACCAAACGCGACAGCGGCTCAGCCGTGCGCTTGAGATGTTGATGGACAAAGAAGAACTGCGCCCTGCCAGGAAGCACGGGAACATCCCCCTTTGAGGTGAAGGCATGGGCGAAGAAATGTCGGAATTAATGATGGCCGCCATCGCTGCCGTCCTTTCTGCAACGCAGGCTGACGGTGACGACCCCGCACAGGTGGCCCGCCAACCCGGTTCGCCTTGGTCCCAGGACCATCGCCGACAAATGACGGGCAGAGCATCGTTGATGAACGCACGAGCAGGCCGCTCCCCGTGGAGGTGAACCCATGTCAGATACTCGAAAAGTCATCGTGAACGGAACCGAATACGAGGTTGAGCTTGAAGGGGAAGGGACTCAATGGAAAGCCACCGTGGGCGGACAAACCTTCGAGATTCAGATGCCTGAAGCGACGGTGGCTGCCAAGCCTCGGCGGTCGGGGGGTCGAAAGAAAAAGAAATCCGGCACGGTCTCTGCGAACATTCCCGGCAAGGTCGTGACCGTCGAAGTCGAGGAAGGCCAGACCGTCACCGAGGGCCAAGTCATCCTGATCCTCGAAGCCATGAAAATGCAAAACGAGATTCAAGCTCCTGTTTCCGGGACGGTGGTTTCCGTGCAGTGCAGTGAAGGCGAAGCCATCGAGGCCAACGTTCCTCTGGTGGTCATCGAACCGACCGTGAGCGACGACGAAGACTGAGGTTGGTCACGATTGAGAAAGGGTTAATTTAGCATCATAGCGAGTTGTAGGCATGGACGGAAAACCGGTGTGTGACTTCCCTGGATGTGGCGAGGTGGGCACCATCGTTTCCCGTCTCTCACCCGAAGGCTATCTCGTGGCCACGGGTAAGAAGGCCTACTCGTTTCGTGAGGCTTATCGACGGTTCCACTACTGCTCAGGGCACCATGACGAATTGATGAACGGCGTGTGGTCACGCGTCCGAAAACCCGACGACAAGAGTGACGGCCACGTGGCACCCACGGCCATTTGAGCCCTCGAGCCATGGCGCAGGCGTGATATACCCCCAGTCCATGGAAGATGTATGCACGTAAGCCACAACGTTGCCTCCAAGACCTCATCCACCCTCATCAGCCTGATGATGGTGCTCTCCGTTCTTCTCGTGGGTGCGACACCCACGGTATCGGCCGTGGGTCCAAATCAAAGCGACATGGGCATGACGTCGGGTGATCTTCCAGACAACTTGTCCACCCCAACCAGTGTTCCAAACCTCATTTTCAGCAGCACCGTGTCGGGGTCGGGGGAGTTGGTCTCGGGTACGGACACCTACGACTACCTCCGCGTGGCCCTCAGCAGCAACGAGGGTCTCGCTGCGGAACTGTCCTTTGCCTCGGGCGACGACTTTGATTTGGCCATTTACGACACCAACCAAAATCAGATGGATTATTCGTACTATAGCAACCCCGAAACGGTCACCACGAACAGCAGCACCACCAATCACGGCGGCATGGTCTACATTGAAATCGCCGCTTATTCCTTCGCCGGGACCTCCGGTGGGTGGAACCTCACCTTGACCAAATTCACGGTCAGCAACGGCACCGGCGGGGGTGGAAACGGCACCGGTGGCGGAGGCTCATCGGTGACCAACTGCACGGGCTCAGGAACGCTCGTCTCCGACATCCTCGAACCGAACGATTCCATGACCACCGCCACCTCGGCGTCGCTCCTTCCGCTCACCTGCACCGGTCTCTCCATCCACACGTCGTCGGATTCCGATTACTTCGAAGTCGACATGACCACCGGCGTCTCGTATTACGTGAACGTCACCTTCAACGGAATAGCGGGCGATATCGATACAGAATGGGTCAGTGCAAGCGGAGGCTATCTCGACAGTTCGAGTTCAACAGGCAACATCGAATCCATGCAGGTGACGGCCTCAACCAACCAGTCCACCTACGTTCGTGTTTACGGCTACTCGGGTTCAACCAACACGTACACCATTGAAATCACCACCGACAATCCAGGTGGTGGTCAGTCGGGTGAGTTCGTCGAAGTCTCCATCGTCAACACGACCCACGCCACCCTGTCCTTCTCAGGGTTGACCAACGGCACCACCTACAACTACAACCACACCTACGGCCAAGTCCACCTTGATGGTGATGCGTACTGGGGGTCGTCGGTCAACGGTTCGTTCAACGCCACCAACACCACGCACGAGGTCAACATCTCCGTGGCTGCAACCAACAACGAATCCTCGCTGCTGGTCTCCGCCACGCTGTTCGATGCAACGGGTGCGGCGCTGAACAGCAACACGGACACCCTCTACATTGAGATGGTTGAAATCGAGGCGACTTCGTCCACCACCGGCGACCTCAACCTGACCAACCTCTCGGTCGGGACAGCGTACGACGTTGCGTGGGTGGTGCTCGACTACGTGGAGTGGCTCAACAACTTCACGGTTTCGAACGACGTCAACGTCGCCGTCGCCCACGCCACCATTGACTCGGACACGTGGTCGATCACGCCCACTGTCTCGTCGATGTCCTACCAAATCAACTGGACCGGGCCCACCACGATGAACGAACACCTGTTCCTCGCTTACCTCGCAGAAAACGGGACGGCGGTCAACCTGAGCGATAACGACAACATGACGGGGCTTCATTTTGACGATTTTATCCCGCAACTGCCCAGTCTCATCATCGCTTCGTATTCGGTCAGCTCCGCTGCCAGTTCCAACAACGTTCAGGCTCAAGGCCTTGATTTGGTCGTGGGCGACGCCTATCAGTACCAATACCGTGTCACCGACGCATCAAATGCCAACTTAGCCACCTCTTCCCTCACCTCGTTCACCGCTACGGCGCAAAACATGAGCCTACCGACGTTCAGCTACACCACGCCCAACGCTTCTGGGACGTATTGCGTCAACATTGACCTCTACTCCAACGCCTCGGTCCAGCTGATCGGCGATCGGGCGTGTTTCACCCTGACCCAGGACGATGACAGCGACGGCGTGGCCAACGAAGTTGACACCTGTCCCAACACCGCAGCCGGCGCAACCGTTGACCAAAACGGGTGTGCGCTGTCTCAGAAAGACACCGACGGCGACGGCTACAACGACGACGTGGATGCGTTCCCAAGCGATGCCACGCAATGGTCGGACATGGACGGCGACGGTTATGGCGACAACGCCAGCGGCAACATGGCCGACGCGTTCCCCACCGACAGCACCCAGTGGTCGGACGCCGACGGCGACGGCTACGGCGACAACGCCAACGGTGCCTACCCGGATGCTTTCCCGACCGACCCGACGCAGTGGTCCGATGTTGACGGGGACGGCTACGGGGACAATGCCAGCGGGAACAACCCCGATGCTTGGCCCTCCGACGGAACTCAGTGGAGGGACAGCGACGGCGACGGTTTCGGCGACAACGCCTCGGGGACCAACGGCGATGCCTTCCCCAACGACGCCAGCCAGTGGTCCGACGATGACGGTGATGGCTACGGTGACAACCCCAACGGCACCACGCCGGATGCGTTTCCTGCCGACGGAACCCAATGGGAAGACAGCGATGGCGACGGTTATGGTGACAATCCGCTCGGTGATGACGCCGATGCGTTCCCGGACGACGCAACGCAGTGGTCGGATGCCGACGGCGACGGCTACGGCGACAACCAAGCCGGTCAATCACCGGACGCCTTCCCCAACGATTCCACGCAATGGTCCGACAGCGACGGCGACGGCTATGGCGACAACGCTGCCGGTATGAACGCCGATGCCTTCCCCAACGACCCCACCCAATGGCGCGACGCCGACGGGGACGGGTACGGCGACAACGCCAACGGGAACAGCCCCGACCTGTGCCTCAACACCCCGGCGGGCGAAGTCGTTGACGAGAACGGGTGTTCCACCACGCAACTCGACGCCGACATGGACGGCGTGAACGATGCCACCGATGCCTGCCCCGACACACCGGCCGGTGAGACGGTCGACAGCGTGGGATGTTCGAGCAGCCAAGAGGACGCTGACAACGACGGCGTGATGGACGCCTTTGATGCGTGCCCCAACACGCCTCTCGGCTCCGTGGTCGATGCGGCGGGTTGTGCGACGAGTCAACTCGACACCGACGGCGACACCATCACCGACGACCGCGACCAGTGCCCCACCACCACCACGGGCGAGCCCGTGAACGGTGTTGGTTGTTCAGCGAGTGAGCGCGACACCGACGAAGACGGCGTCATGGACGCTTACGATGTCTGTGATAACACGCCGTTCTCCGAGGTGGCTGACGCTCAGGGTTGTTCTGACTCTCAGAAGGACAGCGATGGCGACGAGATCACCGATGACGTTGACAACTGTCCGGGAACTGAAAACGGACTGAACGTTGACATGCTCGGCTGTGCAACCAACCAGCGTGATACTGACAGCGACATGATTTCCGACGCTGAGGACATCTGCCCGGTGACACCCAGCGGCGAGCAAGTCGACGCCCAAGGTTGTTCGGATTCGCAAAAGGATGAGGACAACGACGACATTGCTAACGACAAGGACCTGTGCCCTGACACTCCCGTGGCCCTCTCGGTTGACATCGACGGATGCGCTGAGCAGCAGAAGGACGATGACCGTGACGGCATCAAGAATCACGTCGACGATTGTCCCAATACACCGGAAGGTGAACTCATCGACGCTGTTGGTTGCGCGCTGGTTCAACTTGATTCGGACGGTGACGGTGTGAACGATGCCGAGGACGCCTTCAAGTTCGACGCCAACGAATCGGTGGACACCGACAACGACGGTATCGCTGACCGCTGGGACGCCTACCCCGAGGACCCAACTCGAAGCCAAGCCGAGGT
>MDTE01041640.1_pt1 | contig 18408 bp, 14 predicted proteins | sample 811231 | NCBI WGS metagenome assembly MDTE01 (sample SAMN05326651, study PRJNA326480) | marine metagenome | isolation source: seawater | place: Indian Ocean: Red Sea | collected 2010 | reverse complement strand
CCCGGAGGAGCCTGTCGTCGAAACCCCCGAGGAGCCTGTCGTCGAAACCCGCGAAGAGCCTGTCGTCGAAACCCCGGAGGTAAGGTTTTCGAAGAGTTCATCTTCTGGGAGCTCTTTGGGTTTTTGGGTTTTGTTGATTGCAGGACTTGGCTTGGCTTTTTCTCCATGTGTTTTCCCAATTATGCCGATCGTTGTCCTATCTGTTGCAGATGGAGAAAAGGGAATAAAGGCTTTTTTCAATTCATTGCCATTTGTTTTTGGGCTTGTTTTAACTTATTCAATATGTGGTGCAGCATTTGCAATTCTCGGAAAGGGAAGCGGTGCAGCCTTACAGAATTCTTTTTTCGGATGGTTTTTGGCAATTCTGTTTATTGTCATGGGTGTTCTTATGTTTTCAGGATATGCTCTCCCAACATCTTCGAAACTTTCAAAATTTACAGATTTCCTGAGAACAAAGGGAAAGATTGGTCTAGGTGCTGCATTGGGTGTAGCTGCTACACCATGCACAGCTCCGGTTCTAGCGTCAGCTTCAGCAACTGCTCTTCAAAGCGGCAGTCTTATAGAAGGGTTAAAACTTTTTGGGACTCTTGGGCTAGGGATGGCTATTCCCTTTATGGTGTTTTCTACACTGGGTGCTCAGATTCCAAAGGGAGGAAGTTGGCTTCTTTTGATAAAGAGGGCAATGGGTTTGGCACTTCTTGGTTACGGTTTGTTTTTAGCCTGGTCTAGGTTTGACTCTGGTGATGGAACAATTGAAACAGCAGGGAAAGAAAAAAATCAAATTTATTACTTCACGGCGAAATGGTGTATTCCATGCAGGTCTGTTGAAAAGCATGTTTGGAAAGATGTTGAAGTTATCGAATTCCTGGAAAATTCAAATTGGAAATTAATAAAGGTTGACCTGACTGAAGAAAGTGAAGAGGAGTCTTTGTTTAGAAAAAGATATGATGTTCCAGGACCACCTTCTCTTATCTTGATGTTTAATGAAGGTGGTTCAGAAAAACCTTCAGTTGTTCACATAGGAGAGTTCACAAAAGAAGAATTTTTTGATTTTGTTAACTCTTTTTAAATAAAATAGTAGGGCTTATGAATAAAAAACAAAAAAACAATCTTCCAGAACACATAAAAAGAAACATCTTGAGAGGCTTGCTTTCTCTGATACCGATTATTTTGGTTTTCAAAGTGGCTGAACTCACCTATGTTGCGATTGATAAAAATGTGATGGGTTTAATTGAACCTTTAATACAGGTCGAAATTCCTGGTCTTGGACTTCTTGTTCTCGTAATCTTTTTATATTTTGTAGGAGTGCTTATAAACAATATTTTTGGAAAGAGCATTTTGGCTCTTTTTGAGTCATGGGTTTCTAAAATCCCAATTGTTGGCCAAACAATGAGTGTTGGAAAACAGTTAGCAGAGTCATTATCTCCTGAAGAGAGAAAGGCTTTTGATAAGCCTGTTTTGGTTCCTTATCTTAAGGATGGGCAATGGACGGTTGCTTTTATTTGTGGAGACATATATGACGAAAAGGATAAAAAAGATCTAGTGAAGTGTTTCATTCCAATTCCTCCAAACCCTGCAACAGGGTGGGTTGTTTTTGTGGAGAAGGACAAAATAAGAGAAACTGGCTGGACAAATGAAGAGGCAATGAAAGCAGTTATTTCTCTTGGTATAGTTACTCCAGAAAAAATCAAAAAATAATGGAATTTGCTGCTGGTTTTTTTCTTGGTGCTTTTTTACTTTATCTTTGGCAGGACAAAAGGTATAGAGTAGAAATCGAAAAGATTAAAAATGTAGAAGAATCTGAACTTGAGGAAAGAAAAAAAGACCTAGAAGATTTTTCGGATTCGCTTTTGGAGAAAAGCAAAAATCAATTTAATGAAAAATTACAAGATACACTCAAAGAGCACATAGGTGCATTGAAGGATCGAACGATTGAACTTAGCACCAAATTAGAGACACAGACAGAAAATTTAACAAGTTTAGAAAAATCAACGAATACCCTTCGTGAGGCAATGGGTAGCAATACCAGGATCTCTGGAGACTTAGGTGAATCATCTCTCGAATCTTATTTCGCTAAGCATGGCTGGCAAAGGGGTGTTCATTATGAAGTTCAGGTATCAGTTGGCAGCGGTCGACCAGATTTTGTTGTGAATTTTGCTAAAGATAGAAGGCTTATTATTGATTCAAAATTTATTACAAAAAATTGGTTGAAATATATAGAGACTAAAGATCCATTAGATTTGAAAAAACATGTAAGAAGCTTAAAGGATACCGTGACAGCGTTAGGCAGGAAAAACTATCAAGAAAAACTAAAGAATTCTTTCGATCGTGTTCTTATGTATGTTCCAATAGATGCTGCTTTACTTGCTGCAATAGATCATGACAAAGATATGCTTTCTCATGCAAGAAACAACAGAGTATCACTTGTTTCTCCCTTGCTTATCATGCCTATTTTAAGCACTATAGACCAGATGTGGACACAACAGCAAATGAATGAGAATTCTGAAAAGTTAATTGAGGTTTTGAAGAAAGTGTACGAAAAATATGCAGGCTTTGATGAAGATATGAACAAACTCGAAAACAATTTCAAGAATATTCATAAGAAATTAAGGAGTACTGGGGGGCTTGAGTCTTTGTTAAGACGCGCAAAAAAACTTGGACTTGATACAAAAAAACAACTAAAAGAGGAAAATCAAGAAGATTAAAAATGTCTCTAACCCCTTCGTACATGGTTCCTCTAGGTATTGAAATGCCGTCGTTTTTATTGCCTGAGGTGGTTTCTGGTTCAGATATCAATTCAGGCTCTTTTGACGAGAAGCCAGTTTTAGTCATGTTTATCTGTGCTCATTGTCCTTATGTAATCCATATAGAGCCTCAGTTGGCATCATTATCTTCTGATTACAAAGGCAGGGTAAATATCGTTGCCATTTCAAGTAATGATGTGGTTTCTCATCCTCAAGATTCTCCAGAAAAATTAAAGGCTCAGTCAGAGAAAAATAATTTTAATTTTCCTTATTGTTTTGATGAAGATCAGTCAGTTGCAAAAGCTTTCAATGCACAGTGCACTCCCGATTTTTTTCTTTTCGATAATCAAAAAAAATTAGTTTATAGAGGGCAGCTTGATAAAAGCAGGCCTGGAAACAATTTTCCTCTTGACGGCAAGGATTTAAGAAATGCTATAGATTCACTTTTAGACAACAATGAAATATCAAAAAATCAACTTCCAAGTACGGGTTGTAACATCAAGTGGAAATAGTAATGGGAATAGACAAGCTTGTAGGAAATACCCCTCTTATCGAGTTGGAGAGGTTGTCTCCTTTAGGAAGAAGGGTTTTCGGAAAGGCTGAATATTTAAATCCAGGAGGATCAGTAAAGGACAGGATAGGTTTTTTCATGATTGAAAAAGCAATGGAAAGAGGAGACCTGAAAGAAGGGCAGACTGTTGTAGAGCCAACTGCTGGAAATACAGGAATTGCATTAGCTTTAGCATGTTCTTTTTATAAACTGAAAATGATTGCTGTTATGCCCGGCAGATTTTCTCAAGAGAAAGAAAAAATTATAGTTGCTTTGGGAGGTCAGGTTATCAGGACTTCCACAAAAGAGGGAATCGAAGGGGCGATAGAAAAAGCTCATATTTTAGCTAAAGATTTGAATGGTTGGGTACCTTTGCAATTTTCAAATCCAGACAATGTAAAAGCTCATTTTGAAACAACAGGTCCTGAGATTTATTCTCAGCTAAAAGATATAGATGTTTTTGTTGGAGGTGTTGGGTCCGCTGGAACATTTGTCGGTGTTTCGAGATACCTTAAAAAAAATAATAAAAATATAAAATGTGTTGCTGTTCAGCCTGAAGGTTCTGTTTTGCTTGGGGGAAATCCAGGGCCTCATAAGGTAGAGGGTATAGGTGTTGACGATATGGAAACAATCAAATTGTGGGAAAAAGATTTGCCGGATGAAATTGTTACTGTTTCTGATTTTGATGCTCATTCTCTTACACAAAGGTTAGCAAGTGAAGAAGGCCTTTTGGTCGGGGCTTCTTCTGGAGCTCTCGTTCATGCTTCATTGGAGATTGCAAAAAAATCCCCTGAGGGAAGTAAAGTGGTTACTTTATTGTGTGATTCTTCAGAGAGATATATATCTAAAAACATTTATTCACATTTTGAGGATTGGGAAAAATGATGAAAAAGAAATTTGATACAAAATGCATTCATAATAAAAAAGGCATAGATAAAGAGACTGGGAGTGTTATGCCTCCAATAAACCTATCTTCAACCTTTGCTCAAAAACAGCCTGGGAAACCTTTATCTGATTATGAATACATAAGAAGCGATAATCCAACAAGGTCTGTTCTAGAAAGCTTTTTAGCATCTTTGGAAAACGGAAAGCACGCAGTCAGTTTTTCAAGTGGAATGGCTGCTGTTTCTGGCATCACAAAACTTGTAAGAAAAGGTCAGACATTGATTGCTGGAGATGATCTTTACGGTGGAACAAGCAGATTTATGAGGGATTTTTTATCAAAAGAAGGCGTCAATGTTTCTCATGTGGATACTACTAGACCTGAAAAAACAAAAAATTGGGAAGATGCTTCTCTTGTCTGGATAGAGACACCCACGAACCCCTTATTGAAGGTTACGGATATAGCGAAGATAAAACAACTTGCACCGCAAGCAATATTGGTTGTTGATAATACTTTTATGAGTCCAAAATTTCAAAACCCTTTAGATTTTGGAGCTGACATAGTAATGCATTCATCTACAAAATACATAGGAGGGCATTCAGATGTTCTTGGAGGTGCAGCAATAACAAACAGGAATGACCTGAATTCACGATTAAGAAAAATACAGAATGATATAGGGTCAGTCCCAAGCCCTTTTGATTGTTACCTGCTAATAAGGGGAATAAAGACACTTTCTCTAAGGATGGATAAGCATGAGAAAAATGCAAGATTTATTGCAGAAAATTTGTCAAAAAACAGTAATGTTGAAAAGGTTTTTTGGCCTGGTTTAAAAAGTCATGATGGACATGATGTACATTCAAGACAATCAAAAGGCTATGGAGGCATGCTTAGTTTCATGTTAAGCAAGAATGTAAATCTTGAAAAATTTACTTCTGAAAGGAAATATTGGACTTTGGCAGAATCTTTGGGGGGAGTAGAGAGTTTGTTATGTGTGCCTTTCAAAATGACACATTCAAGCATGGAGGAAAAAATGCGTTTGAAAATAGGAATTACTGAAAATCTAATCAGACTTTCATGCGGTGTAGAAGACCATGATGACCTCTGGAAGGACCTGGAAGAAGGTTTGGGAACTTAACTTGAAAAAAAAATCCAAATTTATTTTTATGGTTCATCCTCCTGAAGAAAAAGATTTATTCAGAATTCCACAATTAAGGTTTTTAAAGTGGCTTCCCAAAGGGGTTCCTGAAAAAATTGTTGGTGGCCTAGGACCTTTTCCTTTATTCAAGATAAAAGGCATTGAGTCAATTGATGGAAAGAAAGCCGAAGGGTGGGTTTTGGGGCTTTTGTCTACACCAAAACTTATGATGCAAAAAAATCCGGAGAAAACTTACAAGCTGTTAGTCAAGGCTTCAAAATGGGGTGAAAACTACGGAGCTTCAGTTATGGGGCTCGGAGCTTTTACGAGTGTTGTCGGTGATGCAGGCCTTACAGTTTCTCAAAGAAGCCCCGTAACTGTAACTACTGGAAACTCTTTAACAGTTGCTGCAACAATAAAGAGCATAGAAAGGATTTTAGAAATTTCAAAAAAGTCAATTTCTAAAGAAAAAATAGCTGTTGTTGGCGCAACAGGGTCAATAGGAAAAGCTGTTGCAAGACTCTTAAGCAAAAAAGGAGCAAATCTTGTTTTAATCTCAAAAACAGAAGAGAAATTAAAAGATCTTGCTCGAGAATTAGGAAAAAACGTTATTGATTTTGGAACAAGTTCAGAACTTTTAAAGAAAGTAAAAATAATTGTCGGAGCAACAAGCTCTTCTGGAAAAGCAATTCCAATAGATGTTTTACAAAAAGGTTCAATTGTTGTTGATATTGCACTTCCCCCTGAACTGACCAAAAAAGATGCCCAAAAAAGAAAAGACTGTCTTGTTCTTGAAAGCGGAGAAATACTCTTACCTGGAAAACCTGAATTCTCTTATGACTGGCCTTTACCTAAGAATATTGCTTATGCTTGTGAAGCTGAGACGATATTGCTATCTTTAACCGAGAGATTTGATTTAGCTACATTAGGCAGAGATATAGATGTTAATAAAGTAGAAAAAGTTTGGAAGCTTGCTGAAGAGAATGGATTTTTTTGGGCTGGCTTCAGGTCCTTTAGCCATGATTTGTCTGAAGAAGATGTTGTTGAATTTATTTTAGATTTTGGTTTCTGATTTACCTTTTTTACAGATGTGTGTTAGAATTGTTAGGTACGAGTCTTGAATTTTTTGATTATCTTAATGTCTATTTGTTATGTGGAATAAATTTCATAGTGATTCAAAAAGGGTGATAATAAAAGCCCAGAAAATAGCTAAAAACCAAAAGTCTGAAGCTCTTGAACCAACTCATTTATTGATATCTATTCTTAAAAGCCCCAATTCAAATGCTTACAGAATACTTGAATCAATGGGTGCAAAAATCACTGAACTTTTATCAAAGGTAGAGGCAATAATGATGGAGGAAGGAGGGCCTGATTTGGCAGTTTCTTTTTCAAATGAAACAAAGAGAGTTTTTGAATTAGCATATGATGAAAGCAGACAGTTAAAAAAGGCTCAGATAGCTAGCGAGCATATACTTTCAGCAATTTTCAAACATGGTGGTCCAGCTGGGAAATGTTTAAGGGAAAGCGGTCTCTTTATAGGAGAGCTTCAAGCAGAAATATCTAGTTTTTATGAAACAGAAATATCAGAAGATTCACCAGAACCTTCAAAAGGCAAAAAGAAATCTCTACAAACTTTAGAAAAATTTGCTGAAAACTTAACAAATTTGGCATCTGAGGGAAAACTGGATCCAACAATTGGAAGAAAATCTGAAATTGAAAGAATGATACATATTCTTAATAAGAGGATTAAGAATAACCCTCTTCTTATAGGAGAGCCCGGAGTTGGAAAAACTGCAATTGTTGAAGGTTTAGCTCAAAGAATAATAAATGAAGAAATTCCTGACAAGCTAAAGGGAAAGAAGGTTTTTTCTTTGGATCTTGCAAGTGTTGTTGCTGGTACTAAGTACAGAGGAGAATTTGAAAACAGGATAAAAAAAATTCTTTCTGAAGTTAAAGCTTCTGAAGGAAACATAATTTTATTTATAGACGAGGTACACACTTTAGTTGGGACAGGTGCTGCGGAAGGAGCTATCGATGCTTCAAACATACTTAAACCTGCCTTGGCAAGAGGGGAGCTTCATTGCATCGGCGCTACAACATTTACAGAGTATAGAAAACACATAGAAAAGAATCCTGCTTTAGATAGAAGGTTCCAAACTATTCAAGTTAGTGAACCAACTCTAGAAGAATCTGTTCAGATATTAAAAGGTTTGAAGTCTAGGTATGAAGAGTATCACGGTGTCGAAATTAGCGATAGTGCAATAGACGCTGCTGTTCAATTAAGTAGTAGATTTATTACAGATAGATTTCTACCTGACAAGGCCATTGACTTAATTGATGAAGCATCTTCCAAAGTAAGGTTGAATCTTTCAACAAACTCACCTGAAATGGAAAAGATAAAAGAAACTATCAAAGAAAAAGAATCTGAAAAAAACAGCATCGGTAATGAAATAAAGACTCTTATTGAGGACCTTGAGCGAGAAAAGCGTGAAGCTGTTTTGAGTAAAGATCTTGAGAAAGCTTCTATTTTGAGAGAGAAGATAACAAAACAAAGAGAGAACCTCGAAAAAGAAAACAAGAAAAAGCAGATGATAAAAGAAGAGATTAACGAACTTGAAATAGAGCTAGAGAAAGAGGAAGAAAATGTGAGAGCACTTCAGGAGGCTTTTGTTGATGATGATGCGGTTGCTGAAGTCGTTCATATATGGACTGGTGTTCCTGTTTCAAGGATAAGTAAATCTGAATCAGAAAGAGTTTTAAGTATAGATAAGTTTATTTCAAAAAGAATTATTGGTCAAAAGCATGTCATTTCAAAGGTTTCTTCTATATTGAGAAAATCAAAAGCAGGACTGACGGATAGATCTAGGCCTCAAGGCAGTTTTTTGTTCTTGGGCCCTACAGGTGTTGGAAAAACAGAATTAGCAAAGACTATTTCAGAATTTTTACTTGGAGACAAAAAGAAAATAACAAGATTAGATATGTCTGAGTATATGGAAAAACATACTGTGAGCAGGCTGTTGGGAGCTCCTCCTGGATATGTTGGATACGACGAAGGCGGCCAACTTTCTGAAGCTGTAAGGAAACAGCCTTATTCGGTTGTTCTTTTTGACGAGATAGAGAAAGCTCATCCTGATATATTTAACATACTTCTCCAAATACTAGAAGAAGGAGAACTTACAGACTCTCTTGGACATAAAGTTAATTTTAGAAATACAGTAATAATATTAACCAGCAACACTGGAACGGAAGGTCTTTTTGACACTCCCGATCTTGGTTTCGGTGTTCCTGGAGAAGAGATAAATTTTGATCATGATATTCTGAAAAAGAGACTAGAAACTGAAGCAAGAAAAAGATTCAGACCTGAACTTTTAGGAAGGTTGGATGAAATTGCAGTTTTTGATTCTTTAGGTCCTAAAGAGATAATTTCAATTATTGATTTGTTGTTAAGAGGGCTTGAGGATAAGCTTAAAGAAAAAAACATAAGCCTTCTTATCGATGATGATGCTAAAGAGTTATTGGCAAAGAATGGTTACAGCCCTAGAGAGGGAGCTAGAAAGCTTAGAAGACAGGTTGAAATAGATATGGAAGAAAATATGGCAGAAATGATCCTTAAAGGAGATGTCCAGGAAAAAGATACCATAGTTGTTTCTACGGGTGATAAAAAATTCACATTTGATGTCATCAAAGGGGCAGAAAAGAAAAAGAAGAAAAAGGAGAAAAAATCATGAGTTTTGATTCAGAAAATTTTAAAGTTGGAATGGGTGTTGTTCATCCAGTTCATGGTGCGGGGGTAATTAAAAATATAGAGGAGATGAGAGTGCCAGGTGGAAAAATTAGAAAATATTTACGAGTTAGCTTATTTCAAAAGGGGCTTACTATAAAAATACCAGCAGAAGGAGATTTGGCAATTAGACATTTGGCAAATGACCATCATTTGGAAGAATGTCTTAGGGTTTTGCAAAGTCCTCCAACTGCATTAAAACAAAGATGGAACAGAGACCATTCTGAAAATTTGAAAAAAATCAAGAGTGGCGATCTTTCATTAGTTGCTGAGGTTGCAAGAGACTTGTTAGCAAGACATAACGATGATCACAGCAGGTTGTCTATATTGGACCAAAAACTTCTTTCAGACGTTTGTGAGCAGATAAGAGGCGAGGTTGAATGTTATATGGGTATTCGTGGAGGAAAAAAAGAAATTGTTGATTCTCACATGAAAGAGGTTTGCAACAAGGTCTTTAAACTGATTGATTTTTCATAGTGTTTTTTTTAATCAAGCTATTTGTTGCTTGTTTTGATTAAATTCATTATTAAATTAATCGATATTTTTGGTTAATGTTTTGAAAAGATTATCAATTTTCTTTTATCTTTTGATAGGTTTGCTTGTAGGTGTAAAAGCTACACCTTATCTTTTGAATTCCTTTGAGATCAAGCAAACGGTTGCTTTGAAAAACGGGATCATTGTTTCGATAGCAATTCTTTTCGGCTATCTCTCCTCGCCACTAACAGCAGCTTTTAAAAAATTTAACAGTGACTTTATTGCACAGATATCTTCAAGAAGGCCTTCAGAGGTTATTTCAGGGATAGTTGGCCTAGTTGCTGGATTGATTATCTTTTATCTCTTGTTGTCTTCTCTGCATTTGTCAGCACCATGGCTTTTAAGTGGGGAAACGTCAAGTATGTCGATTACTTATCTTGGAGGATTTTTGATACTTTATCTTTGTGTTTTAACAATGGTTGCAGCTGACCCATTGTCAGGTGTAATAAAAAGTGGTCCAAGACAAATCGGAAAAGCAAAAATACTCGACTCGAATGTTTTGATTGACAGAAGGATCCATATGGTTTTAAACTCAGGGTTTCTTGAAGGGCCTATACTTATACCAAATTCTGTAATAGAGGAAATTCATAAGCTTTCAGATAACACAAACCCTGAGAAAAGAACAAAGGGAAAAAGGGGACTTGAATGTCTCAATGATTTATTGAATGATAAAAAACTATCTGTAAGAGTTCTTGAAGAAAAATTGCAGAAAAAATCTGATACAGACAATCATCTTGTTTTTCTTGCTGATGTGATAAAAGCAGACTTGATTACAAATGATTTAAATTTAAATCATGTTGCAAAGTTGAAAGGTGTGAATGTTTTGAATTTAAATGAATTAGCAATATCGTTAAAGCCGCATTTCACAGCTGGTGAAAGATTTGAGCTAAAAGTAACCAGAGAAGGTAATGAGAAAGGGCAAGGGGTAGGTCATCTTCCGGATGGAACAATGGTTGTTGTAGAAGGGGGCATGAAGCATCTCGGAAAAAAAATCGATGTTATAGCAAAATCTGTACTGCAGACGGAGGCAGGCCAAATTGTTTTCGCAAGACCAGCTTAATATAGATCTCGTAATAGTTGCAGGGGGAAAGGGTCAGAGGTTCGGTTCGCCAAAAACACTCTTGATGGTAAAAGGGAAGTCTTTGATAGAGCATTCTATCGATTTCTTTGGGTGTGAATGGAAAACAGTTACGGTTGTTTCACATCCTTCAACTATTCAAGAGTTGACTCAAACTATAAATAAAAAAATACAAATCGTATCCGGAGGAAAAACAAGATCTGAATCTGTTAGGAAAGGGGTTTTACAGGGTTTGGGCAATTTTGTTATTGTTCATGATGTTGCTAGACCATTTCCTCCAAAAGACTCAATAAGAAAACTTTTAGAAGCGGTTTCTGAAGGTTATGATGCCGGATCTTTTGCAAGGCCTGTCTCCAGCTCTGTTTGTTATATCGAAAAAGAGATAAAAAACATATCTAGAGAAAACCTTTTTGAAATTCAAACACCTCAAATTTTTAGAAGAAGTTTGCTGTTGGAATTGATGGGGGACGATGTTACTGAAGAAACTTCTCTGTTTTTTCAGTCCGGCTATAAGGTTAAAATGATTCAAACAAATGAACCAAATCCAAAAATAACATGGAAAGAGGATCTGGATTTAGTAAATGGATAGCAGGATTCGAATAGGGCAGGGTTGGGATAGGCATGCCCTTAAGAAGGGCAGGCCCTTGGTCTTAATGGGTGTAAAGATTGATTCAAGTGTTGGCCCTGTGTCTCATAGTGACGGAGATGTTATTGCCCATGTGGTAAGTGATGCAATTCTAGGAGCTTGTTCATCAGGAGATATAGGAAGCCTTTTTCCTGATGATCAAAGTTGGACAGAAGGCATAAGTGGTACCGAGTTGTTGAACAAAACACTGGAATTTGTGAATCAGGAAAAAACAATATCAATAATACAGGTTGATGTTATCGTGAAGCTAGAAGAGCCTAGGCTTTCTCCATATGTTGGGATAATCGAAGAAAATCTCTCGTTAGCCTTAGATGCGGAGAGTGTTAGAGTGACTGCAAGGCATGGAGAAGGAGTGGGGGCTATTGGAAGAGGTGAATGTATAGATGCAAGTGCTATTATCTTGATCAGGTCAAAAGAGTAAGAGTTTGAATTACAAAATAGTAAAAACAACAACGGATAGCAAAACTGTAGCTAGGAAGATATCAAAAAAAGTTATCTCGAAAGGTTTTTCTCCGTGTGTTCAAATCCTGGATTCTGACGGATGTGAAGCAAATTATTCTTGGAAGGGAAAAATAGAGTCAGAAAAGGAATTTATTTTAGAAATCAAAACAGTTTCCAGTGTTTTGAAGGATGTAGTTGAAGTCATAAAAAAACATCATAATTATGACATTCCTGAAATCATTTCCTATGATTTTGAAATACTTTCAGAAAAGTACAGAAAATGGTTTAATGAAAATCTATAATAGCAATCGTGAAGATAACTGAAAAGCAATTAGGTTACATCAAAGGCTTGTTGAAAAAAACTGAATTTTCAAAAGACGAAATACTCAAAGGGAAAAAACCTGAAGATTTAACTCTTAAAGAGGCAAGTGTTGTTATTGAAAGGCTTTTGAATCCTGTTCCTAAAAGTAAAGAAAAGAAGGAAAAGAAAAAGGGGCCTAACAGGCTAGAAGCTACGAGAATACATTTTGACGGAGGTTCTTCTCCCAATCCTGGACACGGATCAGCAGCAGCGGTTCTCGTTGTTGATGGCGATGTTGTTGATAAAAAGGCTGAATACCTGGGAGAAAGCATTACAAACAACTTTGCAGAACTTACTGGAATGAAGTTTGCGTTTGATCTTTACAAAAAACATGTTGAAAAATACAAAATTATTCCTATTTATAGCGACTCAACCTATGCCATCGGGTGTGTTGATGGAAGTTTCAAAAAAATAAAAAAGAACAAAGAGATAATTTTTGATTTGAAATTTGAATTTTCTACAATGAATACAAATCTGATTCATGTTTTAAGAGAAAAAAACATCATTGCAGATGAACTTGTGAACAAGGTTAGGGATGAATATCTGAATGAAAGTTAAGCTAATATTTTTTGTCATTCTCCTCTCTATAATTTCAAATTCATGTTTCATGAATCCAATCATTCCAGCCCTGAGTTCAGGAAGGGATGCGGATCTTGAATTTGAGCCTGAATTCTATGGAGACACTCCAGAGTGGCAGCAATGGCGCGAAGTATATGTATCTGAAGAAGATCAGCGTATTAGAGAGGTTGGAATTCATCTTGAAGAAGAAGGATGGGTTGATCGGCGCCTTCAGGTTTTGGTCTTTTCTAAAACTGCTGGTTACAGGCATGGTGCTATAGAAGCTGCGAAAAGGGCATTGGATCCAAAGAATTTCCCAAATTCCATTTTTTCAGATGAATATTGGAACTTAATCTTCAGTGAAGATTCTTCAATCTTCAACAAAGACCTTTCAAGCAGATTCGATGCAGTCATTTTTCTTTTAACGACAGGGGATGTCCTGAACGACCTTGAACAAGAGTATTTCAAAAAGTACATAAACAATGGTGGCGGATACTTGGGAATCCATTCTGCAGCCGATACTGAATATGACTGGGATTGGTATGGAGGCTTGGTCGGAGCGTATTTTGCTGGACATGAAGAAGTGAAAGAAGGAACCATTTCCGTTTTAGACAGATCTCATCCATCAACAGAGCACCTACAGCAAAGATGGAAGATGGTCGATGAATGGTATGACTATGATCGCAATCCAAGAGGAGAGGTTCATGTTCTTGCTGTTGTCGATCAGGGAAAAATGGGTCCTGACCATCCAATAACATGGTGTCACAATTATGACGGAGGCCGTTCTTTCTATACTGGAATGGGGCATACTGAAGAAATTTATAGCGACAGGGATTTTCAGAGGCTTTTAGCGGGTGCTGCGAGGTGGGTTACTGGATTCAAGGATGGAGATTGTGAAGGTGGGTTATGGAAAAACTACAGAAGGGATATACTTGCAGAAGGGATAGAAGGGGCAACAGAGATTGATGTTTCTGATAATAAAGATGTCTATTTTGTGGAAAGGTTTGGAAAGGTCAAAATGATATGCACTAATTCCATATGTAATCCAGGTTCTAGGATTGGGGATAGAAGTGTTATGGAAATTGGAGAGATTGATGTTTTTACCGGTATAGACAACGGTCTTGAGTATGGTTTGCTTGGAATGGCATTGGATCCAAATTTTAAAGGAAGGGAAGGGACAGGGCACATCTATCTTTATTATTCCCATCCTACAGAAAGCCATCAGACTTTATCCAGGTTTGATATTGTTGACTACAAACTCGATATGGATTCAGAAATTTCAATACTCAAGGTTGAAAGCCAAAGGGAGACATGCTGTCATGCTGGTGGTTCTATTGAATTTGACAGCAATGGAAACCTCTATCTTTCTACAGGAGATGATACAAACCCTTTTGCTTCAGATGGCTTTAGCCCAATTGATGAAACTGACGGAAGGAAACCATGGGATGCTGCAAGATCTTCAGGCAATACGAATGACTTGAGAGGGAAAATATTGAGAATAAAGCCTTTAGAGGATGGAAGCTATGAAATCCCGGCAGGGAATCTTTTTTTACCAGGTGTTGGAAGGCCTGAAATATATGTAATGGGCAACAGAAACCCTTACAGGATATCAATTGACCAAAAAAACAATTGGCTTTACTGGGGGGAGATTGGTCCAGATGCTAGTGAGGACAATGACAATAGAGGCCCCATGGGGTATGACGAGATTAACCAGGCAAAAATGGCAGGCAATTATGGCTGGCCTTTCTGCATTGCTAACAATCAACCTTACAGAGAATATGATTTCAAAAACAAGATTTCTTCTGATTATTTTGATTGTGAGAATCTGAAGAACAATTCAATAAACAATACGGGATCAATTGACATACCGGCTGCAAATGAAGCTTTTATCTGGTACCCTTATTCTCAATCTGAAGAGTTTCCCTTGTTTTCAGGAGGAGGAAGGTCGGCAATGGCTGGTCCTGTTTTCAACTATCCCAGAACGGAAATCCACGATTTAGATACAGGGGAAATAAGATTTGAACCTTGGGACGAACCTCGGGGCTTTCCGTTATATTATGACAATGTTCTCTTCATATACGAATGGTCAAGATTTTGGATAAGGACAGTCTTTTTGACAGAGGGAAAATATGAAATCCTTCATATAAGTGAATTTTTGCCTGATGAAGAATTTTTGCGTCCTGTTGATATGGTTTTTGATGACCAGGATAGTCTTTATGTTCTTGAGTATGGCCAAAGTTGGTATGGTTATGAAAATTCAAGAGTTTCTCGAATAACATATACTCAGACATATTTTCATCCTCCCAGAAAAGAAGGTTTTGAGTACGGAAAATATGAGAAAAAAACTTATGGAACAAAGTGGAGACATAATCGTATCTTCCAAACCTATGAGTCAGTCGTACCAGGCTTAGAACACAGAAATTGATTATTGATGTAGGGTGAGTCTGTAAGCCGGATTCTGTATTTGTATGATCATCTATCTGCGATTGCTGTCACCAGCAAACTCTCGCGGTTCTATAACTAAATCAAAGGCAGAGCTTCCTCATTAGTTCCTTGCTCCAGGCAGGGTTTACCTCAGCCAAATTGTCACCAACTTGCTGGTGAGCTCTTACCTCACCGTTTCACCCTTACCAAATAAATGGCGGTCTCGTTTCTGTGGCACTTTCCCGCAGGTTGCCCTGGGTGGGTGTTACCCACTACCATGCTCTCGAGAGTCCGGACTTTCCTCAGGCTTTCACCCGCGATCACCCAACTCACCCATACTTTTATTATATAAAAGTATTTTTTGTATATGATTACTGGTGATAACATGAAGAAAATATTCAATCTAATACTTGTCTTTTTGTGTTTTAATGGAGGAAAAGATGTTCCCCAGCATGGTTCACCTGAATGGCAAAAGTCAAGAATGTATGTTCATATTGATGAATCACAAAAAGATGATTTTCTCAATTGGGTTGATGAATATGCTGAAATTGAATGGAACGGAAAAACAATTTCATGGATTTATCGGATAGTCGTCGATTCTGAAAACAGGCTTAACTTGTTAGAGAGCCTCAATGAGAAAAGTTTCACCAAATATGCAACTGTTTATGAAGATACAGTAAGAAGGATTTTGGACACAGAGCCGGATGATCCTTATTACATTGAACCGACATGGTCAGATGGTTATTATGTTTGGCCGCACAAAAACCACTCTGATCCTTCAGGTGCAGGAGCTGGCGGAGATCATGATATGGATTCTGAAAAAGGCTGGGATATATCAACTGACGGCTCTGGCGTTATTGTTCTTATTCACGATCAAGGATTTAGGGAAACTCATGAGGATTTTGAAGGAAACCTATGGAACAACACACTAGAGATAAATGGTGTTCAGGGGGTAGATGATGACAACAATGGCTACATTGACGACTTGCACGGATATTACGTAAATATAGAAGGCGACCATGGAACTGGTGTAGGGGGAGCGATTGCTGCAAGAGGGAACAATGGCAAAGGTTCCGTTGGTGTTGCATGGACAGCTCAAATGTCACATTATTCGGAAGCAGTTTGGTGCTGCAATGGCTCTGATTGTGGATATTATTGCATAGGTGGGACCCCAGAAGCTATCGATTATGCAAATGTGATTGGAGCGAAGATACTGAACGCTAGTTACGGAGGCAGTTATTGTGGATCTGGCTCAAATGTAAATATGGGTTGTGTTGCTGCAGAGGAAGCAATGATAGATGGTTTTGATGGTCTTTTTGTTGCTGCTGCTGGTAATGCTGAGCAAGACAATGACAGTGTTTGGAATATGCCTTCAAGTGCAAGAAACGACCATGTTATAGCTGTTGGAGCATTAAACCATGGAGGAACTAACGAATTCAACTATGGAGCAACAAGTGTTGATGTCCATGGTTTTGCAAGCCTAGGTTTGGGTTGCGGAGTTGTTCCTGACTGTCCTGCAGATTCAACGGGAAGTGATGACTGTTATGGTTTTTTTGGAGGAACATCATGTGCAACTCCGCAGACGGTTGGATTATTAGCATTAAGATGGACACAATGCCCAAATGATACAAGGCTTGAAATAAAACAAGCCTTATTGGATGCTACCGAAGCTGTTCCAGCAATTTCAGGAATGTCAGTTACTGGAGGGATGAACAATATGTTTAACCTTCTCAGTTCTCCTTGTTTTTCAGATGTTCCTCTTCAGTTGTTCATAAAGGGCAATCCTCCAAGCGATGTTGAAGAGGGGGATGTTTCAAACAAAGATGATGATGTGAGGATATATTTTGAAACAAATTATCCCGATGAAGACATTACCTATCAATGTCAGCTAAACACATTTGGATGGGGACCTTGTACTGGTTTCGATCAGGAGGATGGGGCTTATTGGGAATCAGGAGAGTTAAGTGATGGTCCTTCGACCTTGATTGTTAGAGCAACAGGCAATGGTGGAAATCTAGGGCCTGAAACAAAAACAATAAACTGGACAATCGATTCAACTCCTCCTAACACAGCAATAACGAATGGACCTTCTTCCCCTACATCGACAACATCAGCAACTTTTGTATATGAAAATGTCAACTCGGGAGAATTCAGCACATTTGAAATCCGAATAAACGGGGGAGAGTGGATCCAAAAGGGCACAGAGACCACCCATACATTCGAGAACCTTCCAGAAGGAATTCATACAGTGGAAGTCCGTGCAACAGATGAAGCTGGGAACACAGACCCAACACCGGCACCTTGGCAATGGTTGATTGATTTTGCTCCATCTGTAACTATCAATTCTGGACCGGACAATCCAACAAATGAAACCTCAGCAACATTTGCCTTTACAAGCAATGAAGTTAATGTTACTTTCACATGTTTCCTAACCAGTGATGGAGGAATTGATGACACAAGTGCATGTTCTTCACCATTCACTTATACGGGCCTTCAAAGCGATTCTTATCAGTTTGTTGTCGTTGTTGAAGATGAATCTGAAAACATAAATAGCGATAGTCATAACTGGAATGTTGACACATCCATTCCTAACATATCAATTGAGTCTGGACCGGGCAATCCAACAAATCAAACCTCAGCAACATTTTCATTTTCAAGTGACAAGGAGGTTTCTTTTGAATGTCTAATTGACTGGTGGGATGAGACATCCTGGATACCATGTACAAGTCCTTGGGGATACACAGGTTTGGAAGAAGGAACTCATCAGTTCGACCTCAAAGGCACCGACAATGCTGGAAATGTAGGTTTTTCATCTTATGTTTGGGATATCGATTTAACACCCCCTGGGATAAACATAACTTCAAAACCACCTGTTTTCTACAATCAGTTATATGCGATATTTGGACTTGAATCAAATGAGGAAGGAAGTACTTTTGAATGCATCCTTGATTCCTTGCCTTCAGAAGTATGTACAAGCCCTTGGATGTATGAAGGCCTTAGTGAAGATATACACAATTTCAGTGTAATTGCAAGAGATCCTGCTGGAAATTATTCAGAATCAGCTGAATGGCAATGGACAGCTGACGTAACAGATCCGGAGGTATCAATAATTTCAGGACCAACAGATCCTTCAAATCAAGACAGTGCTACTTTTGAGTTTGAAAGCAATGAACCGAATAGCACATATGAAATCCGGATAAATGGCGGAGAGTGGATCCAAAAGGGCACAGAGACCACCCACACATTCGAGAATCTTGAGCAAGGTGAGAATGT
>MDTE01096167.1_pt1 | contig 18413 bp, 17 predicted proteins | sample 811231 | NCBI WGS metagenome assembly MDTE01 (sample SAMN05326651, study PRJNA326480) | marine metagenome | isolation source: seawater | place: Indian Ocean: Red Sea | collected 2010 | reverse complement strand
TAAACCTACTTTTAAATTTTCCGCTTCGTATATAGCCCTATCATCAGAGAATAAAGTACCATCAGCTAATCCTACAACAGCCCCTTCTTTTTTTAAAATTCTTTTCATGTCAACTTTATACCTAGCAATTTTGGCATTAATAAGCACTTCACCCGTAAATTTAACAGAATTTACTCCAAGGGCACGTCCTTTTCCTGGTTCTCCTTTCCAACCTAAAAAAAAACCAACTAGCTGCCACATAGCATCTAATCCGAGACACCCAGGCATAACAGGATCTTCTTTAAAATGGCAATCAAAAAACCACATTTTTTCTTTTATATCAAGTTCTGCTTCAATTAATCCTTTTTTATATATTCCTTTGTTATCCTCTATGTTTGTAATTCTATCAAACATTAACATTGGAGGTGATGGAAGCTTAGCATTTCCTGGACCAAATAATTTTCCATCGGCACAATCAATTAATTCTTCATATTTAAAACTATTCTTTTTTCTCATATTGCTAAATTAATACTTGATTAAAATACTTTATTACATATATTTAGTTTAGAATTATTATAAATTAAAAAGGTAATAAAATCACTGTTTTTTAAAGATAATGGATAATTTGAAATTTCATACTGATAAACTGAGAGCATCTGGCTTAAGACCAACGAAGCAACGACTAGCTATATCTAAGATTTTATTTAATAGAAAAGAGACACTTCATTTTACAATCGACCAACTGAAAAAAATTGCTGAGAAGAACATAAAAAAAAAAATTTCTCTAGCGACTTTGTATAATACAGTGCATGCATTTGAAAAAAAGGGCTACTTAAAAGAAATTTCTATAAAAGGGAATAAAACCTTTTTTGATACTAACACAAAAAGCCACCACCATTTTTATGATGAAGAAACAGCACAGCTGATTGATATAAAAAATGAAAATATTTCTATAAATAATTTGCCCAAAATTCCAAATGGAAAAAAAATTCAAGATATAGAAGTGACAATTAAGGTTGCGAGTAATAATCAAAAGCAAAAACATAATTAATTTGACTTACAGTTTAGAATCATTATAAAGTAGTTTCGAAGGAGTTATATTATGGCACTAAAGGGAAGTAAAACAGAAGGAAATCTAAAGGCGGCCTTTGCTGGAGAGAGTCAGGCAAATCGTAGATATTTATATTTTGCTCAAAAAGCAGATGTAGAAGGTTATAACGATGTTGCTGCAGTATTTAGATCAACAGCAGAAGGTGAAACAGGTCATGCTCATGGGCATTTAGAGTTTTTAGAAGAAGTTGGGGATCCAGCAACAGGTAAACCAATTGGTGAAACAAAAGCAAATTTAGCAGCGGCTGTTGCAGGCGAAACACATGAGTATACAGACATGTATCCTGGAATGGCAAAAACTGCAAGAGAAGAAGGTTTCGAAGAAATAGCGGATTGGTTTGAGACTTTAGCTAAAGCAGAAAAATCCCATGCAGGCAAATTTCAAAAAACACTCGACTCTATCTAATTTTATATTTTAGTGGGGATATTTCCCCACTAAAAAAAGAAACAACCAAAATGACCAAAGAAGGCAGCACTCAAGCACCTACAAGATATCCAATTAATTTTACAGATCCAGATTTTCTTGATCAGAAAAAATTAGATGATGAAATGAGACGAGTTTTTGAAGTATGTCATGGATGTAGGAGATGCTTTAATTTATGTGACTCTTTCCCCAAACTATTTGAAATAATTGATGAATCAAAAAATGAAAATGTAGAAAGTTTATCAAGCAAGCAATTTCCAGATGTGGTTGATGCTTGCACATTATGTGACATGTGTTTTATGACTAAATGTCCTTATGTTCCTCCGCATGAATTTAATATAGATTTTCCTCATTTAATGTTACGTTACAGAGCATTACAAAGAAAAGAAAAAAATCTTCCAAAAATTCCATTACAATTAGCTGAAATAGACAGAAACGGAAAAATAGCAATTGTATTTTCGCTGGCTATCAATTGGCTTTCAAATATTAAAAATAATTTTTTTAGAAAAATTTTAGAATTAATAACAGGCATTGATGTTAGAGTTGTCTTGCCAAAATATAACTCAGAAACTTTTAGCAATTATTTTATTAAAAATAAAAATTCAATTAAAATCGAATCTTCAAATAAAAAGCGCAAGGTAGTTATATATTCAACTTGCTTTGTTAATTTTAATAAAAAAAACACCGGTATTGCAGCTTTAAAGGTACTAAAAAGAAATAATGTAGAAGTTGAGCATGCTTATCCAGGATGTTGTGGGATGCCTTTTCTAGAACAGGCAGATCTAACCAGAGTTGTTAGTCAGGCAAAAAAAGTTTCATTTGATTTATTAAAGTGGGTTAACAAGGGTTATAGAGTAGTAACATTGACAGCAAGCTGTAGCTTAATGTTAAAATTTGAATGGCCATTGCTACTACCAAATGATGAGAATATTAAAAAATTATCAAACAATGTAAGTGATATAGATGAATATGTTGTTGATATTGCTGAAAACGAAGGGTTGGCAAAAGGTGTGAAGGAAATTGATGGTGGAGTAACTATTCATAATGCATGTCATGCTAGAGCCCAAAATATGGGAATTAAAGCAAGAGATATGCTTAAACTGATTCCAAATATAAAAATTGATGTTGTTGAAAGATGCGCAGGTCACGGCGGAACATTTGGTGTTATGAAAAAAACACATGATCATTCTTTAAAAATAGGAAGGGCAGCGGCCAGACAAATAAAAAATAAGAAAAATAAATACATGGCTTCAGACTGTCCGTTAGCTGGAAAACATTTAAAACAATTAGCGGCGGACACCAATATTGAGCACAATGAGGCATTGCATCCTATAGAAATTTTAGCAAAGGCTTATAGATTTTAATTATGAATAAACAATTTAGAAAAATAACAAAAACTGATTTGATCCCCCTAGAGGAGTATTCCAAAAAAAGAAAAGCTATAAGAAAAGAAATAGTTAACTACAAAAAAAATAGGAGAGTTTCACTAGGACCATATGCTAATTTTTATTTTGAATCCTTCAAAACTATGAAAGCTCAAATTCAAGAAATGCTTTATATCGAAAAGGGCGGAGATGATCAATTAAAGGATGAATTGGCTGCTTACAACCCCTTAGTTCCTAATGGCAATGAACTTGTTGCAACACTAATGTTTGAAATAGATAATCCGACTTTAAGATTAGATTTTTTAAACAAAGTAGGAGGGATAGAAGAAAAAGTTTATATTCAGATTGGATCCGACAAAATTAATTCAATTCCGGAAAAAGATTTAGATAGAACTTCATCGGAAGGAAAAGCTTCGTCGGTACAATTTCTACATTTTAATTTTTCTGGGCAGCAAATTAAAAATTTTAAGGATATTAAAAATGAGATTATAATTGGTATAAATCATGAATCTTATAACCATATGACAACAATTTCTGAAGATACAAGAAATGCTTTAATCGAAGACTTTATCTAATTTTTCCCCATAAATAATTTTTTTCAATCCAGCCACTAAAATCTCCAGAAATAATTTTACACCATTTTTCTTTACATTTTTTTACCAAAACTAGCCTGCCAATTTCTAATTTCGCAATTGGTTGTGAAAAAATTGTAGGTTTTTTATACATCACTGAGTTTGCTTGTAAATTAATTGCACTTTTTTTTTTAGAGAGTTGAGAAATATGTATCCAGCCAGAATTATTTTCAAAATCTCTAATTTTCCGCCAAGTTTCCGATTTATCTAATATTAAAATGGGTAAATATTTTTTTTTATAAATTAGTTTTATTGGATGATCAAAAGAAGGGCCTTGCCGCAAATTTACCTTGTCATTTTTTAAAGATAAAAAATTTTTACCTTCACTAGCAAATGATTTGGAACATAATAATAAAAATATAACTAGTAATAAATTGTTTTTAATTTTTTTCATTACAATAACAATCCAATCTTTTATTTAGCCTTACTTTTCTGAAAGTGAGTTTTAGAGCATCAATAATTAAGATGTAACCACAAAGTGTATCGCCAATTTCGAGTATTTCCTTTATGACTTCATTTGCTTGAATACTTCCAATTAGCCCTCCCAGGGTACCTAGGATGCCTTCTCTTTCGCAATTATCAGAATCTAGGTCAGGAGGTTGAGGAATGAAACATCTTAAGCAAGGTGAATTTTTTTTGGAAAAATTAAACGTATAAACTTGACCATCAAATTTACTTATTGCTCCTGAAACTAAAATTTTTTTATTTTTTAAACAGTAGTCATTAATTAAAAAACGAGTACGGAAATTATCACTCCCATCGACGATTAAATCAAAATTTTTTGCAAAATGATCTATATTTTTTTTTGTTAGTTTTTTGGTGAAAGAGTGAAGTTTTATATCAGGATTAATTTTTTTTAATTTATTAATTGCTACAGAAGATTTGTTTTTTTTAAGATCTTTTGTTGAAAAGATAATTTGTCGAGTAAGATTTGAAATCTCAACTCTGTCTTTGTCTATTAATCCAATTTTACCTATACCTGCTGCTGCTAGATATATTGCAATGGGCGAACCAAGGCCCCCTGCTCCAACAATCAAAACACTTGATTTCAAAAGCTTTTTTTGTCCTATAACGCCAATTTTTTTTAAAATTATTTGTCTTGAATACCTATCTATTTTTTTTTTTGAAAATTTCATTATATTTTTTATTTACCTGTCGATCCAAAGCCACCTTTTCCTCTTAGAGTGTCTGGTAAATTTTTTACTTCTTCTAACTCCATTTTATTTACAGGTGTTAAAATCATTTGAGCAATTCTATCCTTGTTATTAATAACAAAATCATTATTCCCATGGTTAAAAAGTATTATTTTAATTTCACCTCTATAATCACTATCAATTGTTCCCGGCGTATTTAGAACTGATATATTATATTTTGCAGCAAGACCTGATCTAGGTCTTATTTGTATTTCATATTCTTTTGGAAATGCAACTGAAAGCCCAGTAGGTACCAGACACGAATTTTTGGGAGATAACTTAATGGGATTATTTATAAAGGCCATTAGATCCATACCTGATGCACCTGCCGTTTTGTATTTTGGTATTTCTACCGCAGAATCTAATTTTTTAATTAATACTTTTACCATTAAATTTTAATTTAATTGGCTTATAATTCTCTTAATGATTTGATTTGAGATTTCAGATTTTTTTCCCATAGCAAGCTTTTCATCATTAATTTTTTTATCTTTATAGAATATTGTAACTTCGTTAAAATCTGAATTAAATCCAATGGATTTATTGGAAACATCATTTGCAATAATCCAGTCACAATTTTTTTCCATGAGTTTCTTTTTTGCATTTTTTTTTATATCATTTGTTTCTGCAGCAAAACCTATTACTAGTTTTGGTCTAAGCGAGTTGTGATTTGATACATAGTTTATGATATCAATATTTTTTTCCAAAGCTAAATTTGTATAATTTTCTTTTTTTATTTTGTTTTCATTTTTTTCTTTAATTTTAAAATCTCCTACTGCCGCAGAAAAAATAGCAACATCTGCTGGCAAACTATTTTGTGTTGCTTTGAACATTTGGTCAGCAGTTTCAACTCTTATAAAATTTATGTCCTTCTCCACTTTTAGTTTAGTTGGTCCAGATATGAGTGTAGTTTGGAATCCATTTTTAGATAGTGATTTGGCTAATTCAAAACCTTGTTTACCACTTGATCTGTTGGTGATAAACCTTACAGGATCAATATACTCATGCGTTGGACCAGCTGTTACTAGAGCCTTTAATTTTTTGTTTTTATTTAAACTAATGAAATAATTTTCAATTTTATTAATAATTTCATCAGGCTCTGTCATTTTCCCTTCTCCAAATTCTCCACATGCCATGTCACCTGTTTCTGGGCCAATAATTTTGTAACCGAAGCTTTTTAGTTTTTTAAGATTTTCTTTAGTTGAAGGATGTTCCCACATTCTAACATTCATTGCTGGTGCTAAAAAAATATCTTTATCGGAAGCAAGTATTACTGTTGAAGCCAAGTCATCAGATAGCCCAGTGCTTAACTTTGAAATAGTATTAGCTGTTGTGGGAGCAACAAGTATTACATCTGACCATCTAGAGAGAGATATGTGATCCATTTCAGCTTCACTTTTTGCATTAAATAATTCGTCATAAACTTTTTCCTGAGAAAGAGAAGAAACTGATAGAGGTGTAACAAATTCTTTTGCACTTTTCGTTAAAATTGTTTTAACTTTGGCGCCTCTTTTTTTTAATGATCTTATTACTTCTAAACTTTTGTAAGCAGAGATTCCACCGCAGATAATTAGAAGTATTTTTTTTTCCAATAAATTGCTCATAATTTTATTATTTGAATACCAAGAGAACAAAAATTACAAGTATTAAAACTCCGCCCAACATCTTATTGCGTATTAGTTCTAGCTTAAGCTCTTCTTCCTTTAAATTCCTGTAGGACAGATTATTAGGGTTAAATTTGCCTTCAGCTATTAAAGTCATAACATCGTTTGCTCTATCCATCATTACAGGAAAGTTCGGTAATTTTTTTATTATTTCAGAAGTTTCGTTTACAAATTCATTTACTCTATTAACAGGATCTTTTACCTCTTTTAACCAGTTCTCTAATACTGGTTTTGAAACATTCCATATATTTGTATCTGGATCTAATTTTCTTGAAACACCTTCAACAACCACCATAGTTTTTTGTAAAAGTAAAAGTTGTATTTGTGTTTCCATATTAAATCTTTCAGTAACTTCAAACAGTTGAGCTAATAACTTGCCCCCAGAAATATTTTTTGCAGATTGACCAAAAATGGGCTCCCCAATAGAACGTAAAGCCTGTGCAAAATCTTCTTTAGAAGTTTCTTTAGGTACTAGGCCAGCAATGAAATGCATTTCTGCAACTTTTTTATAGTCCCTTTTAATAAAACCATAAAGTATTTCAGCTAAATATTTTTTGTTATTTTTATTTAATCTTCCCATTATTCCAAAATCCACAGGAATAATATCTCCATTCTTTGCGACAAATAAATTACCTTGGTGCATATCAGCATGGAAGAATCCATCCCTAACAGCATGTCTCAAAAAGTGTTGGATTATATTTTGAGCTAATTTTTTAACATCAATACTTAAAGATTTTAAACTTTCAACTTCTCTTATTGAAATTCCATCTATTTTATCCAAACACAACACTTTTTTGCTAGTTTGATTCCAATAAATTTTTGGCACTTTAAATCCAACATCATTTTTTGTATTTTCTTTTAGTTCATTGGCTGCCGCGGCTTCAAATCTTAAATCCATTTCTACGTTTGTTACTTCTCTTAATAATTGGACAACTTCAATTAATTTTAGCCTTTTTGTTTTTTTTATAAAAAATTGAACGAAATAAGCAAGCAGCATTAAAGAATCTAATTCATCATTAAAAATTTTTTCAATATTTGGTCTTAATATTTTTATAGCGACATCTTTGTTAGAATTGTCAATTTTTGCAAAATGTACTTGTGCAATCGATGCTGCAGCCATAGGCTCAGATAAGTTTTTAATTTCACTAAAATTTTTTTCTCCAAGCTCTTCCTTCAAAATTTTTTTTGCTTCATTTGTATTAAATGGTGGCAGCTTATCTTGTAGTTTTTCTAATTCTTTAGAAATATTTTCACCGATTATATCGGGTCTAGTCGCCAAAAATTGTCCTAGCTTAATGAATGTTGTGCCCATTTCTTGTAGTGCACTGCATAACTTTTCACCTGGTGATAGATTGTTTAAATTTTTTTTTTTCTTTCAAAGTAAAACCAATTATAAAAAATAATATTTTTACTCCAATTGGCGGGGTGTAAATTTCATATATAGAAGAAATAGCTCCTGAGGTTGAAAGTTTTCTTCCAATTTTGAACAGTGTTAATATTTTTTTAAGCATAGTTATATTTTCCAAGCCGAATGTATAGCAACAATTCCGCCGCTTAAGTTTCTGTAAGAAGCGTTTGTAAAATTATGCTCTATTAAAAGATCTAGCAATTCTTTTTGAGAATAAAATTCCTTTATGCTATTAATTAAATAGTCGTAAGGCTCTGATTTTCCAACCACCATTTTTCCCATCAAAGGTATTGACTTTGAGTAAATTTGATAAAATTTATTCAAAGTTTCATTTTTAACTTTTGAAAACTCTAAGCAGAGTAGTCTTCCTCCTGGTTTTAAAACTCTAAAAGCTTCTTCAAGAGCATTATTGATATTTGTTATATTTCTTATCCCAAAACTTATCGTATAGTAATCAAATTCATTATTATTAAATGGAAGTTTTTCTGCATTATTGCAGTGCCATTCTATATTATTTGTTTTCGCAAATTTACTCTTGCTTATTTCGAGCATACCCTTATTTTCATCTACACAGCAGACCGAGCCAGCATAACCAATTTTATTTAAAAATAATCTAGCTATATCACCGGTTCCTGAAGCTACATCAATTAATCTTCCTCCCTTTTGAGGATTTAGCCAATTAATAAATGTTTTTTTCCATAGCCTATGAACACCCAAAGACATTAGATCATTCATCAGGTCATATTTTTCAAAAACTTCTTCAAAGACTTTAACTACAATTTTGTCTTTGTTTGTTCGGTATGTTTGCATTTAATTTAAATAGATCATATGTGAACTTTTTTGACAATATATTGGTGTTGACCGATATAAGGCAAAAAGATATATATTCACCATTTTATGCCAAATACAAAATCAGCAATAAGACGCACAAAGAGGACGCAGACGCAATCCATTGTAAATAAAATAAGAAAAAGTAAGTACAAGTTAGCTGTGAAAAAAATGTCAGCTTATCTTGAAACGGGAAAAATAAAGGAAGCCAAGAGCTTCTTGCCTGAATTCCACTCTCAATTGATGAAAGTAGCTAAAACTGGGGTGGTAAGCAAAAAATCAGTGTCCAGAAAAATCTCCAGAGTTACAAAAAAAATTACCAAAGCAAAAAAAAAATAAATTAGTCAATTAACAGTTGATATTTTATTAATACAATTTTTTAAATAACTAAATTAACTAAATGAAGAATAAATTTTTAATAATCGTCTACATATAGTTGGTGTCTTTAAAGTTGCATTTTTCAAAATTAAATTTTTTTAAATTTTCTAAAAAAAATTCAAAAATATTATTTGAAAAATAAAGAAAAATTTTTTTTTACAATACAACCGTATAAAGAAATAAAATTTTTATAATACAACCTAAAAGTATTGCAAAAAATTTAAAAAAAACTACAACTATTCTTTCAAAATTAAATTCTTTATGACGGAAATGTTATCAAAACAAACGACGGCTGTTGTTTTAGCAAAAGAAGAAAAAACATTAAATTGGAACCAAGTTTTGGAAAAATTAAAAAGAACTTTTGGAACCGATATATATGAAAGTTGGATAAAGAATATAAATCTCAAAAAAGAATATAATCATTACGTCGTTCTTTCTGCGCCCACAAGATTTGTGAGAGATTGGATAGTATCAAGATATGCAGATAAAATATTAGATGAAATTCAAAAATTCAAAAAAAGTATTCAAAGAATTGAATTTTTTATTGAAGAAGTAAAAGAAAAAGGTGATAAACCCTTATCATCTAAGAAAACTCAGATAACATCTATAGAAAATTCTTTATTAAATTATAACCGTTTTAACCCAAATAATAGATTTGATAATTTCATGGTGGGAGAAAGCAATGAGCTTGCATATACTGCGGCAAAAAAAATATGTATTCAATCTGCTCATTATAATCCATTATTTATTTATAGCTCAGTGGGAATGGGGAAAACTCATTTGTTAAATTCAATTGGGCTGGAGGTTGAAAACTCAAAAAAAGTAATGTTCATTTCTGCAGAAAGATTTATGTATCACTTCGTTAGATCAATTAAAAATAATGAAATGGTAAAATTCAAAGATTTTTTTAGAAGAGCCGAAATTTTTATTATTGACGATATTCAATTTGCAAATGGAAAAGAAGCAATGCAAGAGGAGTTTTTTCATACTTTTAATGCTCTGATCGAACGAGGATCACAAATAGTTATATCATCAGATAGGCCACCTGCAGATCTTGATAAAATACAAGAAAGAATTAGATCTAGAATGGCAGGGGGCTTGGTTATTGATATTCAACCTCCCGATTTAAATTTAAGAATAAAAATTTTGAAAAGTAAATTTGAGGAAATTAAAGTTAACTTTAAAGAAAGTTATGATTTAAGCGATGAAGTATTTGAATTCTTAGCGCGAGAAATTACATCTAGTATTAGAGAAATGGTTGGAGCTTTAAATAGGGTTTTAGCATTTAGTAAAATCAACACAAAATCTCCAAATATTTATGAATGCAAAAGAATTTTGAAGGATTTTATAAATTTAAACAATAAGTCTATAAATGTTGAATCGATTCAGAATCTTGTTGCTTCTCATTTTAATTTAAATATCCAGGAATTATTGTCTCCAAGAAGATCAAGAGCATTAGCTAGACCAAGACAAATCGCTATGTATTTAGCAAAACAGTATACAACAAATTCATTACCAGATATTGGTAGAAAATTTTCCAATCGAGATCACACTACAGTAATTCATGCAGTTAAAAAGATTGATGAATTAATTAAAAAAGATAACGAAATAAGAGACAATATAATCGAAATAAAAAAGAAAATTCTTTAAAATTTTAAAATGGAATTTACTATTAATAGGGACATTTTTTTAAAAGCACTTGGTTGCGCAAATGGAATTATTGAAAAAAAAACAACATTACCAATTTTGTCAAACATATTGATAGAGGCAAAAGGTTCAAAAATTAAAATTATAGCAACAGATTTAGATATAATTTATTTTGAAGAAATGTTACCAAATGAAGTGAAAAAAGAAGGATCAACAACTACTTCAGCAGGCATTTTGTATGATATATTACGCAAATTACAACCAGATTCAAAAATAGATTTTTCACTGCAAAGTGCAAATAAATTAAAGGTAGTCTCAGGTAATTCTAAATTTAATTTATTATGCATACCATCTGATAACTTTCCACTATCTGATGAAGATATAAATCAAAAAAGTTTTGAAGTTTCTTCACAAAAATTATTGAATTTATTAAACAAAACGAAAATTTCAATATCTAATGATGAAACCAGACATTATCTTAATGGAATTTATTTACACAAATTAAAATTAGAAAATAAATCATTTCTATGTGGTGTAGCAACTGATAGCCATAGGCTTTCTTCCAGTAGTTTAGAAATTGATTCAAATACTCATATTGAATCCATTATTTTACCAAAAAAAACTATTTTTCAATTAATTTCCTTACTAGAACAAAGTAACAAGAATGTAAAAATATCAAACAATAAATCAAAAATTAAATTTGAGATGGATACTGGTATATTAATTTCTAAAGTAATTGATGGAAGATTTCCCGATTATAATAAAGTTATTCCAAAACAAAATGATAAGATTTTAGAAGTAAAATTAAATGAATTTAAAAATTCTATAGATAGAGTTACCAGCGTTTCTTCTGACCGTAAAGAAGGGCTAAGAATGTCTATATCCAAAGAAGCTTTGCAACTTTCTGTTAATAGTCCAAACAGCGGTGAAGGAACTGAAAATATTAGTGCAAAATTTAACTCTAGCGATCTGAATATTAGTTTTAATAGTAGATACCTAACGGATATTGCCTCTCAAATAGAAAATGAATCAATAGTAATAAATTTAAAAGATCCGGGGTCACCAGTGCTGATAAGAGATTTTTCAGATAAAAATAGTTTTCATGTCGTTATGCCAATGAAAATTTGATTTAATTAGTTTAAAGTCAATATTAGTTTATTTTTTTTTTTTTCATTAAGTAATCATTTAATACCAAGGGTAATTTGAGAGGTAGATTTGCCGCAGATTTAATTACTTTACAAAAAGTGTTAAAATAACTTTAAAAATTTCATTACTATGATCAAAAAAAATCAAGAAAATAACTCAAAATATAGCGCCGAGTCCATAAAAGTACTCAAAGGTTTGGAAGCTGTTCGGAAAAGACCCGGTATGTACATTGGAGACACAGATGATGGTACGGGTCTTCACCATATGGTTTACGAAGTAGTTGATAATTCTATAGATGAAGCTCTAGCAGGATATTGTAAAAATATTAAAGTTGTAATTAATTCAGATCAATCTGTAACCGTTGAAGACGATGGAAGAGGAATACCAGTAGATTTACATAAAGGAGAAAAGAAATCAGCTGCAGAGGTGATTATGACACAACTTCATGCTGGAGGAAAATTTGATCACGATTCATATAAAGTTTCTGGGGGACTTCATGGAGTTGGTGTATCAGTTGTTAATGCTTTATCATCAAAACTAACTTTAAAAATATTTAGAGATAAAAAAGAATATTTTGTTGAATTTAAAGACGGAAAAGCATTATCTCCTTTAAAACCTAAAGGAAAAACAAATAAAACAGGAACCTCTATAAATTTTTTTCCATCGAGGGAAGTATTTTCTGATACTAAATTTAACTCAACGACATTGCAAAAAAGAATGAGAGAACTAGCTTTTTTAAATAAAGGTTTATGTATTATTTTAGTTGATAAAACGGGAAAGAAAGAAAAAGAATATAAAAATAAATATGAAGGTGGAATTCAGGAATTTGTTGAGTTTTTAGATAAAAATAAAACAACATTAGTTAATAAAAATGATCTTAGTTTATTCAAAAAACCAATTTATATTTCGGGAACAAAAGATAATGTAGAAGTTGAATGTTCATTAAAATGGAATGCGGGATATTCTGAAGAGATGTTACCTTTTGCAAACAATATTCATCAAAAAGATGGCGGAACACACTTGTTAGGTTTTAGAAGTGCATTAACAAGGGTGATTAATAAATATGCTACAGATGGAAATCTTTTAAAAAAGAATAAAATTACACTTACAGGTGATGATACCAGAGAAGGCTTAACCGGTGTTTTATCGATAAAAATACCAGATCCTAAATTTTCATCACAAACAAAAGATAAACTTGTTTCGTCAGAAGTTAGATTTATTGTTGAGTCTATAGTAAACGATAAATTATCAACTTGGCTTGACCAAAACCCAGGAGTTAAAAAAGTAGTACTATTAAAAATAGTTCAAGCAGCTATTGCAAGAGATGTAGCTCGAAAAGCAAGAGAAGGTGTTAGAAGAAAAGGATCTCTTGAGTTGTCGGGACTTCCCGGAAAACTTGCGGATTGCCAAATTGGTAAAGCCGAAGGAACAGAACTATTTATTGTAGAGGGAGATTCAGCAGGAGGGTCAGCCAAACAAGGAAGAAACAGAGAGTTTCAAGCAGTGTTGCCTTTAAGAGGAAAAATACTAAATACATACATTGATACAAATGGCAAGAAGGCTAGAAACGGCAATGGTCAAGATTTACAAACCAAGGCCTTTTCAAAAATGATGTCCTCTAATGAAATAGTTACTTTAATTAATGCGCTGGGCACTGGATCCAAAGACTTTGACATTGAAAATTTAAGATATGAAAAAATTATTATTATGACAGATGCTGATGTTGATGGATCTCACATTAGAACTCTTTTGCTAACTCTATTTAATAACTTTCCATTTAATGAACTTATTGAAAAAAATCATGTATATTTAGCTCAGCCTCCACTTTATAAGATTACCAAGGGGTCGAAGAGTTATTATATAAAAGATGATACAGAATTAGAAAATTTTTTAATCAAATCTTCTGAAAAGACAAAAAGCTCCATTAAAAAACACTCAAAAGAATATAACAAGTTTATCGAAAAGGAAAAAAGTAAATTGAATATTCAAAGATTCAAAGGTCTTGGAGAAATGAACCCAGAGGAACTTTGGGATACAACATTAAATCCTGAAAAACGTAATTTATTACAAGTCAAATATTCAAATAACACAAAAGCAAAATCAAAAAAAGATCAAGATCTTATCCAAATACTTATGGGCGATGAAGTTGCTCCAAGAAAAGATTTTATAATTAATCGGGCTTTGGAAGTTTCAAATTTGGATATATAATTTCCGGATGAAATTTTCGGATTTTTTTACATCAAAAGATAATATATATTTAGATAAAAAAACTTTAGTTATTTTAAGATGGATTGCGATAGTAGGACAATATCTAACAATAAGTATTGTTTATTTTATTCTTAAATTTGAACTCCCTTTTTTTTACTGTTCTATAACTATTATTGTTGGAGTTTTGACTAATTTTTATTTGCAGTTTGGATTTAAAAAAAATCAATTAAACAATTTTACTTCAACATTTTTTTTATTTTATGACCTTCTTCAATTATCTGTATTGTTATATTTAACAGGTGGTATAACGAATCCATTTGTAATATTATTAATTGTTCCAGCCATAGTATCTTCAACTTTCTTAAATTTAAAAAGCACAATAAATTTATCCCTTATTACGATAATAATTTTGTTAGTTTTGACAATTAATAATTTTCCATTGCCTCATAAAGGAGAGCTACACTTCCACGTACCAAACACTTATCTCTACGCAATTCCTCTTGCTATAATAATAACGCTAATTTTTTTAACATATTTTGGTGTTAGATTTGGAATAGAGTCTAGAAAGCGAACTGAAGCTTTAAACAGATTAGAGCTGATTTTAGCTAAGGAGCATGAATTAGAATCTATAGGTTTACAAGCCGCCGCCGCCGCTCATTCTCTGGGGACTCCACTATCAACTATTACAGTTATAGCCAGGGAATTAGAAAAAGAAATTGGAAAAAGTTCAAAATATTCAAAAGATATAGATTTACTTTTATCCCAAGCAAAAAGATGTTCAGAAATTTTAAAGGATCTTTCTAAGGACGAGCTCAAAGAAGATGATTTTTTATCAAATATAAAAATAGAAGAATTATTAAATGGAATTGTTAGATCATTTACAGAAATTTCAGAAAAAAAAATATTTTTGCTTACGAAAGAAAATAAATTTAACCCAAAAATTGAAAGGACTTTGGAAATAACTTACGGCTTAAGAAATTTTATAGGAAATGCTGTTAAGTATAGTAGTTCATCTGTTTATATTACTGTAGAAAGCAACAATAAAGTTACCGAAGTTAAAATTTGCGATGATGGACCTGGCTTTTCAGATGACATTTTAGATGTCTTGGGGGAGCCTTATATACGTTCAAAAAATAAAATTATTAGTTCTAAATCTGGATTAGGCTTAGGAACTTTTATAGGCAAAACATTACTCGAAAGAATGAAAGCAAATGTTAAATTTAGCAAATGCAACAAAACTGATGGTGCTATGGTAACTATTAAATGGCAAACAAAAAATTTGTTAACTATCTAATTTTCGTAAATTCAAAAGTATAAGAAATTATTTTATATACAAGTTTTGCAACTAAAAAATTATAACAGTTAAATCCCTTTATAGGAGCAAGTTCATTTACATCCGCCCCAACAATAGTGGATTTTTCTGCTGCAATTTTTATAATTTTCATTGTCTCATTCCAAAACATTCCTCCCGGCTCAGGAGTTCCTGTTGCAGGCATAATACCGGAGTCTAAACCGTCTACATCAAAAGTTAGATATACTTTTTTGTTTCTTATAATTTTTTTAAATTCATTCAAATTCCAATTAATTTTATCTTTAGCCCAAAAAATTTTTATTCTTTTTTTGTTCTTTTTAAAAAAAACCATTTCTGATGTAGAAATATTTCGTATTCCGAAAGATATTACGCTTACGTTTGGATTATCTAAGCACCGCCTTATAGCAGAGGCGTGAGAAAATTTATTTCCATTGTAGCTATCTCTTAAATCCGCGTGGGCATCAAAATGTAATAAACATATCTTTCCAAATTTTTTTACAAATGGTCTTATAGAACCTGGTGTTAGTGAATGTTCACCCCCCAAAATTAAAGGAAATTTTTTTTTCTTTAAAAAATATTCATTAATTTTTTCTATTTGATTAAGAGCATCTATAATATTTTTTTTTATAGTAAAAGGTTTAAGAGTTTTTATTCCAATTTTTTTATATGGTTCTTTATTCAAATCTTCATCAAATAGTTCCACTTGGTGTGAAGCTTTAATTATTTCTTTAGGTGCTTTATTAGTTCCTCCCCCATATGAGACAGTTTTTTCAAGACCAAAGGGTATTACAATTACTTTTTCTTTAACGTTACTTTTATTGTCTATTCCCAGAAAACCTTGCTTGTTTGAAAGATATTTCAATTTTTAACCAAATATATTTGAAAGATTTTTACGCTGTCTATCTTTCCATAAATTACGATGATAAGCATCACTAGCAATAAGAGGTAGAACACTAGTTGCTTCAGCAAAAACCATTTGCTCTTTTGAAACATCAACTTTTCCCCAAGAGCTTGCTTCTTTAAGGGTAGAGCTACTGCAGGCACCGTCTCTAGTGTCTGCCACAGTGATTTGTATGGCATACTTATGCATATCTACATTTTTTCCTAAAAGTTCAGCACAAACAACTGTATCTTGTACAAAGTTTTTTGGAACTCCACCACCAATCATAAAAAGTCCAGATGATTTAGATTTTATTTTTATTTCAGTCAATTCTCTAAATTCTCTAATAGAATCAATGGTTATACATTTTTTAGGATTTTTTTCCTGATGCATGACTAAGCCAAATCCTGCGCTAGAATCTGTAAAAGCTGGGCAAAATATAGGTACATTGTTGTCGTAAGCAGTTTCAATCAAAGAACCTTTTTTCTTTGAATTAGTTTTCAAATATTTTCCTATTTCTTTTATAAACTCTCTAGAGGTGTAAGACCGAGGTTCTAGCTTATCGGCTATATCACAAATAGTCTTGTCACATGCCTGAAGTTCTTCTTCATCAATATAAGTATCATATATTCGATCGATGTAGTTTTCTCGTAATTGAGTATCGTCTTGAAATTGTGATCCTTGATAATGTCTAAATCCTAAGGCCTCAAAAAAATCCATATCAATAATCGAAGCACCAGTTGCAACTATCACATCAATCATATTATATTTAATCATATCAGAATATATTTTCATACAACCGGCCGCTGACGTTGATCCTGCTAGCGTTAAAAAAGTTGTGCAATTTTTATCAGATAACATTTCATTAAAAATAGCTGATGCTTTGGCAGTGTCTCTAGAAGTAAAAGACATATTGTTCATAGATTTTATAATTTTTCTTGAATCAAAAGATGTAATATCAATATGTTCAACAGGTTTTTCTAGAAAGGTCTTTTTATTATGACCTAACTTCGGATTTTTTGGGTTTTTCATTTACGCAACTAGATAACTAGAAGTGCTATCTTTTTCGTACATTGACATTATAGGTTTATCATGCACTTCAAAAATTTTATCAGAATAAAATCCATTAAACTTAGTTCTAAAAGTTAATGAATAAGAGCCAAGTTGACCAATTTCTATATAATCGCCCTCTTTTAAATTATTAGGTAAAACAAAAGGTCCTTTCATAAAATCGGCACTATCACATGTTGGTCCATATAAGCTAAATGCAGTCAATTTTTTAGAAGTCATTCTTCCATTAGGTATCATTCTTGTTGGGAGAATAAAGTTTAACACTCCGGCATCAAATAAGCTTCCATAAGTTCCATCGTTAATATAAATTTTTTGTTTCTTTCTAAGGACAACTTTAACTATAGAAGATCCACTTTCAGCAACAAGAGCTCTACCTGGTTCACATAGCAATTCAGGTTTTTTTTCTAATCTTAAATGGTCAAAAGCTTTTTTTATTTCGTTAATATAATTTTCAAGAGGCTGAGGATTTAAATCTGGATAAATAGAAGGGAATCCTCCTCCAACATTTATAAAATCGGGAATTATTTTTGTTTTTTTAATTATATTTCCCACTTCTCTAATTCCTTTAGCGTATGAAATTGGATGCATGCATTGTGAACCAACATGAAAACTTAAACCAACTTTTTTTGCATGTGCTTTAGCTAATCTGAGCAAACCCAAAGCTTCTCCTGGAAGAGCGCCAAATTTTTGAGATAAATCAATCTCCGCATGTTCATTTGAAATTGAGACTCTAATATAAAGAGTTAGATCTTTAGCATTATTAGTTGTTTCAATAATTTTTTGTAACTCCTCTTTTGTATCTAGAGCAAAGTCGCGAATATTATAATTAAAATATGCTTCTTTTATATGTTCTCTACTTTTTACAGTATTCATGTAGTAAGGATGGGCTTTAGGCAATATTTTTTTGATTAATTTAATTTCATTAATTGAAGCAACATCAAATTTATCAATTCCACTTTCACCAATAAATTTAATTACTTTTTCATTTGGATTTGTTTTGACAGCGTAAAGAATTTGTCCTGGGAAGTTTTGTTTAAACCAGCTGCAAGCCAATTTTATAGAATTAGGTCTTATACAATAAATAGGGTCTACTGGTCGAATAGTGTTAACCAGCTCATCAACCGAATTAAATTTTTGCATCTCATGCATCC
>MDTE01111312.1_pt1 | contig 18414 bp, 20 predicted proteins | sample 811231 | NCBI WGS metagenome assembly MDTE01 (sample SAMN05326651, study PRJNA326480) | marine metagenome | isolation source: seawater | place: Indian Ocean: Red Sea | collected 2010 | reverse complement strand
GCTTTCTGATGGTTGGGATTCCCGAGGAAAAGGATCAGTCGGATGCCGTCGACCCGGAGGGGTTGATGCGAGAGTACGGAGTAGCGGATCGCTGTATCGCACTCGAGCATCGCACCGATATGCCCGAGCTGTACGCCGCGATGGATCTGCTGACACTGCCTTCCTATCGCGAGGGAATTCCGCGGGCGGTGATCGAGGCCGGAGCGATGGCGCTACCGGTGGTAGTCAGCGCAATTCGCGGTTGCCGCGAGGTCGTGGTCGAGGGAGAGACGGGGCTGCTTTTTCCCCTGAAAGATGTACCGGCCTTCGCCGCAGCAGTAGATCGGCTACTGAGCGATGCAGAGTTACGGCACAAGCTGGGTCGGGCTGGGCGGGAACGGGTAATGGCCCATTATACCGAAGCGCGGACAACCGAGCGGATCGTCGAGTGCTATAGGCGATGTTTGGCGGAAGGACGTCGCAGTTAGCGGTTATGTACATCGGGCTGGTGCCGGCCGGAACGAGCGGTGGTTGGTTTCTGGGAATGGTATGTCGGGGTGCGCAGCCCCCCGACATACCGCCAGCTCTCTACTGACGCCGCTTCTTTCCTTCGGTGATTCCCTGGTTGACTCGTCGCTCAAAGGTCTGCATTTCGCGTTGACCATCCAGGACGCCGATCTCTATATTGAATTCCCGTACTTCGCCTGGTTCGATGTATTGCAAGGTCTTGTGTTTGCGGTTCCAGGCGCGACCGAGCACCGAGCAGTTGCCCGGCTCGATACCGGTGACATAAGTCCCCTTGTGGAAATGCTGCCAGTGGTTGACGATCGGGATCTCGCTGCGTTTGAATTTCCAGTAGAGTCCGAGTCCTAATTTGTCGTTGAGCAGACCAACGTGGACCTGGCCCTGACGGTCGGAGAGGGGCCGGTGCACGTACACGTCGTCGTGGGCTTTCTGCTGGGGGCCCTTGGCTAGGGCATAGTCGGCAGGACTGACCTCCTTATCGTGCAGCCATTCAGTGCTCTTGTCGCTGTGGATCATCAGGCGCGTACCCCGGTCGAGTAGGGGGAATCCTGGGTTGCAGTGATAGACCAGCATCAGCGGAGATCGGTCAGCGGCGAGATTTTCGACGCGGTCCCGGATTTTCACCCGGCGTTCGCCGAGGACGCTAATGATCTCACGGGTCAGTTCTAGGTTTTCGCCAAAGACCTCGGCCTGGCGCATCTGACCGCGTATGCGCATGACGTAGTCTTCGCCTTCCCACTTCGCTTCGATGCCGACGTTTTTGGCCGGGATATAAGAGAGGCGGCCGTGCAGCGGCATCTCGACGTTTTCCTCTTCGGGATCGATTTCGGGGTGACCGACAAAGTCTAAACCGCAGGAAGTCACCAATCCGCCGAACCAGCCGCGCCCCCATTTAAAGCCCTCGGGTTCGTAAAAAGCGGGGCCGACGTCACCGGGGCCGGAACGGAAGCAGAGCGACTGTCCTTTGTAGTGCGCCGAAGAAATATCTAGGGCTCGTCCGGGCAATACGGAAAACCCTAAGCCCGAGGCATTGAAGACTTCGATGAGGTCGGCACCTTGTGCGAAGCCTTCGCGTAATTCGGCGCGGCGGGCGTGGATCAGCTGGCTGATATCGCCGACGCGATCGAGGAGTTGGCGGCGAGTGTACTTGCGTCCGAAGAGTTTGGGCATGCGAGCCTCCTTTTGTAGATACACCAGTGCGGTTGGGTGTCAAGGATTGAGTCGAGTTGCGGGCAGACCAGTTGCAGCGTAGTGGGTCTTTAGCGCGTTGCCGCAGAGCGGTTGCATATCAGGTCCCCAGGGCTCAATCAGTATGAGTCTGCGGCCCAGTGCTCGATAAAGGTCGGGCAGGTCGAAATGGCGCAGCGCGTTGCGAAGAAAGTTGGCTGCCGGCCAGAAGACCAGCGGAGCACGAGTCCATTCAATCCAGGAGAGCGGTGCGTTTTTAAGAGTGATACGTCCTGTTTGTGGATGCAGCAGGCCGGCGCAGAGAGCCAGCAGTGCGCCCTGGCCACGGCCGTAGAGGTGGATTTTCCGCGCACCGGAATCGGTGAGTAGGTCGAGAGTGCGCAGGAGATCGAACACCCGGCGGCCCAGATAGCTTTCGCCCAGCAGCAAGGCGTGACCGTGAAACATATAGTCCATGCCATAGGGATGAAAAAAACCATCTTTCTCGGCTCGTGATTCGCCGAGTCCACGGACGTCGAGGGCATAGAGTGCTTGGTCGGGGCAGAGGTCTCGGGCGTCTGACCCGAGGTCGTCCGCGCTGGATATATGCGGTATGTAGAGTTCAACTTCGCGTTCGACATCTAGTGTATGGGGGTGGTTCGCTTTGAGTCTTTTGTACAGAATGGCGCGGATATTGGCTTCGGTTTCCACCGCGTAGCGAGCGCAGGCACGGTCCTTGGCGCGGTTGGGACGAAGGACGCGGTAATGGGGGGCGCCGTTTCTTGAGGGTAGGCAGAGCAGACCAGTGAGTCGTTTTATCAAGTCCGTACGGGCGAGTTTTTTGCGCTGCAGGGCTAAGTCTGCGGCCCGGGCGGCTATCTGCTCGTAAATGGGTATGGCGCCAGCCGCGACCGTATTGCCCTGGGGCGTGGCATCGAGTTCCGCACTGGTCAGATGTTGGGGGCGGCGTACTTTGCTCGGCGAGACCAATCCGGCCTGGCGGGCAAAAAATTGGACCATCGATTCCTGATTGTGGTGTGAGAAGCCATGGCCTTGAGGACCGATGAAAAGGTCGTGGCTTGTGGCTGGGGCACCGAGTATATCGTAGAAACGCGCGACCTCGGCATAGGCTTCGTCGAGGCCTCGGCGATCGAAAAAGTCATAGGTCTGGCCAAGAAGCAATATCGGGTCGGGGGCGCGGGCGATCAGGAAGTCGGCGATTTCAAGGACGGCGCCGATCACGCCGGGAGGGTACTGCTCGCAATCAGCGGGCAGTTCGTTTTCGAGGTTGGCCATAAAAGTGGTGACGAAGCACGAGGGGGCTGCCATGGTGATCCGCTCTTCGATTGGCCAGAGCCAAGTGGACACCGTGCCGCCACCCGAGTTGCCGGTTAGGCCGATATGCGTCGGATCGATTTCTGGTCGTGTGAGGAGGTAGTCGAGCGCGCGGATTCCGTCCCAGACACGCCACATGCCGAAGAATTCGCCGTTGAGTTCGAGTTGTTTGCCCATCATGTTGTGAGCGTGGGTGCAACTAGCGACCGGACCCTTATCGGCGAGGTGCCAGTACTGGTCGCGCTCGCCCTGATTGAAGGGGTCGTAGATCAGCACGGCAAAACCAGCTCTGGTCAGACGTTAGCAAAACTCCTGGTAGATCTTGGCTTCCTTGCCCTCGGCGTCATGGCCGCAGGTACCGAGTACTGCCGGGACCCTGGTGCTGTGATTGCGGGGCAAGTAGAGGTTGGCGCTGACAAGTGAGCCGGGCCGACTGTGGAAGAGGATATTCTCAATTCGGTGGTCGCGAGTCTCGGTCGTGCCGGTGATCTGGGCATTGAGCGCAGTTTTGCGGGGACGAGGGGACATAGCTCGACGAATCGCGCGACGGATTTCGCACTGGTATGCGCGCGCTTGGGTCGGTGTGCGGATGCGTTCAAGGCGGTCGCGACGGCGGGTGCGGATCTGACGCAGGCGCTCGACATAGTAATCGTGGACTAGGTGCTGAAAGGGAGTATTGGACATGGGCGTTCCGATGGGGCTAGGCATCCTCAAGGACGAAGCCGCGGTCTCCAGCTGAGTAGGCGACGATCGTATCGGCGTCTTCGTCGCCGATGGATACCGCGTCGTGAAAAACGCCGGGTGGGATAGCCAGGGTATCGCCCGGTTCCAGAATATAGCTCTCGTCTCCGAGGCTGTGCCTGAGACGGCCTCGGAGCAGGTAGAGGACTTCTTCGGAGTGGGGGTGACAGTGGCGGGGATTGGACTGTCCCCGTTTTATCACGACCCGACCGAGGGTCATATCGTCGACATTGCCGATCTGGCGGCTGGCAAGCCAGGTGAGGCTGCCCCAATCTTCGACGATGGGGGGAACTGCAACGGCTTTGCGGAGCGGAGTGGACATTGGGAAACTCCTTGGGGCTATTTGATTGAAGGTGGATATTTAATATTCCGAGTTGAGGTAGCGCTAAATCGGATCGAGCTATTCTCATCCAGGGGAAAAGTACCGGTCGATATTGGCTCCAACGGCGATAGTTTCGTCGTGCAAGGGGTCCCCAACAAGAGATGCTGCACTATATTAAGAGTGGGCACAAGGCGTTGTCATTGCTTACCTGTCCGTGCATGATTAGCAAGACTGGGTCGTTGATGAAGCGGGTCGGTCGTTAAAAGTCGGGCAATGGCCAATAGAGTGCACATGCACCCTTATATCTCAGTTGTGAAATACACTGTTTGGCATCTCGGTACAGGGCAATGTAGGGGAAAGATGGATGCGGGTCAAAGGGTCGGCAGGTTATTGAGTTGCGGCGACAGGGGATCCCGATTCTGGTATAGCGGGGCTCTTGGCATGCCTGGTCGATCACGGGATTCGCCAGTTTCCGAATGCGTTTTGTCGCTCATAGCTGGGTTGGCCCGGGTAAAGGAGATGATTTTCAGCCCTCGTTGCGAAGACCTGAATCTGGTTATAGGCTAATGGGGTCGGTCGATCTCGGGATCGATCCAGAGACGCTGACAACACGCACCTTTTTAATTCCTGTGAATACCTAACGGAGAACACATGTTCGAAATCGTTTTTAAGCGCGGCGCCATGAATATTGGCACTCTGCCCTTTCTGCTGCTTCAGGCTTCAGTGCTACTGGTTTTTAGCACCTATTTTTCCTGGACGGGTGCGTTGATTTGTGCGCTCTCCTATCTGGTGAGAATGTTTGCTATAACTGCTTTCTACCATCGTTATTTCTCGCACCGCACCTTTGCTATGGGGCGTCTGATGCAGTTTCTCGCCGCTCTCCTGGGAGCGGCGGCAACACAGAAGGGCCCCCTGTGGTGGGCGGCGCACCATCGGCAGCACCACAAGAGCAGCGATACTGAAGAAGATCCACACAATTCACATGAGGGCTTCTGGCATGCCCACTGGATGTGGTTTCTCTATCACGAGAGTTCCAAGCCTGGGTACGATCGAATAGCCGATCTGGTTCGCTACCCAGAACTCCGCCTAGTGGATCGATTCTGGTATATTCCACCCGTATTACTCGGGGTGGGACTTTTTATTGTCGGGGGCTGGCATTGGGTGGTGTGGGGCTATTTCGTTTCGACCTTTCTGCTGAGCAATGGTACGTATACGATCAACTCGTTGATGCACTTCTGGGGTCGACAGCGCTTCTATACCGGCGATGAGAGTCGCAATCACTGGCTGCTGGCTTTAGTTACGCTGGGTGAGGGTTGGCACAACAACCACCATCGCTATCAGTCTGCGACGCGCAACGGTTTTTTCTGGTACGAATTCGATCCTACCTACTATCTGCTCAAGTTGATGAGTTTTTTCGGGCTGGTTCGCGATCTGAAGCCGGTGCCGGATAAGATTATGGAAGAAGCTCGGCTCAATCGGCACCTGCGTCGCAAGGCCAAGGGGCAGGGGATGGTGTTTACGCCGAGACAGGTGGGAGTGCACGACCTGTTGGTGCAGATGCCCTTTGCAGCTCAGGGCTTTGTTGCCGAAACCCTGGATCGAGTACGCGGAGAAATGCAGGGCCTGGGCAGATTTCTGGAACAGAGAGGTGAAGAATTGGGGGCCGAGGTCCAGGGTTTGAGAACTCAGGTCGCCCAGCAGGGTCGGGTCTTGGAAGAACAGCTTCGGGGACTGGCTCGAGAGAAAAATGGTGAATCGAGGTCACCCGATGATCTGTTTGGCTGGGGTGAGGAGCTAATGGAGCGGGGCCAGGCGCTTCGGCGGGGGATCGAGATCTTAGGCGAGGAAGTGTTGGATCGGGGTCAGGAACTTCGCAGAGAGGTCGAGGCGCTAGGCGGGGAGGTGGTGGAGCGAGGCCAGACACTCCGTTGGGAAATCGAGGCACTGAGCGAAGGGGTGGGGGCGACAGCGCGGCACTTGGCGGTGGAAATGGAGGCCTTGCGCCATCAGGTAGCGGATACGATGGTCCAACTTTGCGAAGAGGTGGAGGTTGTACGGGACCAGATGGCCGACGGATTGCGCGACCAGATGGGGGTGATGATAGACCAACTGTTGGTGGAGATAGGGGTATTGAATCGGTTAGTAGTCGATCGGCGTCAGCCATTGCGAGGTGAAGTTGAAGCGTGGAGCCGTCTCCTGCCGCAAATGGCAAAGGGGTAGCTAATTGCTCATTTAGTTGAGCTTGCTCAAATGATCGGAGATCGCCTGGATATTCTGCTGGATCTCCTTGGCATCGGGCGGATTCTCCGCCCAGCGCAGATAGCTGTTAAAGGCGTCTAAGGCCTTGCTGTATTCGTGGCTTCCGTAATAGAGGAAGCCGAGGTCGCGGTAGTTTTCTGCCTCGGTGGATTGAAGCCAGGCAATTTTTTCTGCGCAGGGGATGGCTCGCTGGAATTCGTGCGCCTGGATATGGATGCGTTTGAGATTGCGCAGCATGCGCGCCAGGATCTGCAGCGGTGGGGTAGGGGCGAGGAAGTCCGGGGTTAATTTGAGCTTGCGCCCGTCGACAACGGGTAATCGATCGCTCAAGTCCCGATTGTCGACGAAAGTACCATTTGAAAAGGGATCGATGAAGAGAGGCTCTCCTCGTTCGGTGCTGCGCACCAGGAAATGATAGGGAAAATTGACTCCGGCTAGTGGCAGGCCCAATCGACGCCCTAATTCTAGATAGACGACCGAGAGGGTAATGGGAATGCCAAGTCGGCGGTCGAGGACCTCGTTGAGATAGCTGTTGCGGGGGTCGTCGTAGTGGGCCTGGTTGCCGCGAAATCCCAGATCGACAAAGATATATTGGCTGAGGTTTTCCAGCTTTTTAGCGAGGGTTTCAGCGCGATCATAGCGAGTGCGAAAGGTCTTGCTCAACACGTCGAATTGGTGTAGATAGTATTCGATATCTAGATCGGGGTATGCTTGATGAGCGATGAGCAAGGCACCCCGGGCTAAGTCGATGTTCCCAGGTTGAGTCGCGGTGGGATCTAACGATTCCTGAACGAGCGCGAAAAAAGGATCAGAAGGCTGTGGGCGCATGGCAAGCGGTTGATTCCCGCACTGCGAGAGCGGGAAGGGTACGTTCAGACCGCGCGGTTGTGAATCCAGCTGAATTGCAGCGGTGGATCTTCAGTTTGTCGCCGAGCGTTGCGTTCGGCCAGTTTGGCGTAGCGCGGGCCGAGTGTGCAGAGATAGTCTTGGGCTTTGGCCGCTTCGTCTCCGAGATCGCAAAGCGATTCCAATTCCCATTGCCGGACTAGATGCTGGATGATTTCGGCGTAGTTATCAGCGGTGTAGACGCCGAGGCGTTGGGCAACGATTGAGAAGTGCGCGAATAGGTTGGAGTCCTGACCGTCGGTCATCAGGTGGGCGGGCATGACGATTTGATTGCGCATCAGGTCGTGAAAGGCCAGTATCGCCCCTTCGGGATCGATCTCAAAAATTCTTTTGATGAAATTCGTGTAGGCTTTTTCGTGGCGAGCTTCATCGCCGGCAACGAGTCCGCAAATGGTTTTGAGATGGGAGTCGCCGGCTTTCTGGGCTAGGCGCGCCACATTGCTGTGTGAAATTTTGGTCGCCCTTTCCTGAAAGGATGTGTAGACGAATCCCTTGTAGGGATCCTGGGTGGCCTGAGGATTGAATCCATTGCGCAACAGGTATTGGATCGTGGTCTCTATGGCGCGCATATCGACCCGACCGGTGAGGAATAGATACTTATTGAGCAGGTCGCCGTGGCGATTTTCCTCAGCAGTCCAACCGCGCGACCACTGGGCCCAGGCACTGGTATCAGTGCCGCTGGAATCGGATACTCCTTCGAAGCTATTGAGCAGGGTCTGGTAAGTTGGCAGGGCTTCCTCGGTGATCATGTCGCCGACCAGGACAACCAAGACATCATCGGGAAGTGCAGCGGCGCGGGTGCGGAACTCGCCAACCTCGTCCTGCCAGTCGTCGGCATTCATATCGGGGAGAAAATCGTTGGGCTGCCAACTATCTTCAACTGACTTGAGCAGTTGGAGCTGGTCGGTGACAAAGCCCTCCATGCTTGCTATGACTTCCCTTTTCTGCGGATCCAACGGTACACTCCTTTAAGATGGCGTCTAGGCTGACTTAAAGTTACATTGCGGATTAGAATCCGTAAATAGGCAGTTGGATAGATCGACTAGTAACGGCATTTTGATTTTTTCCATTTTTAAAATATATATCATCTAGTAGAGTTCTAAAAATGACAAATTATATAAGTACGCGATAGGGGGTGTGTGGTCTGTATCGGTACCAGGTATGCGTTGAAATTCGCAACAGTGAATCTGGAGGTTGAATAGTCCATGAGTTTTTCGACGGCGGTTGACCTTGAAGACGTATGGAAGCGATTTGGTGCGGTAGAAGCAGTGCGCGGAGTCTCGCTGCACGTACCGGCGGGGTGCATCTACGGCTTATTGGGCCCCAATGGTGCGGGTAAGACAACTATCATTCGCATGATTATGAGCATTTTCTTTGCCGACAAAGGACGAGTTGCGGTGCTCGATGGGCAGCAGGCTCTTGCGGTCAAAGACCGATTGGGCTATCTGCCGGAGGAGAAAGGGCTCTATAAGAAGATGAAGGTCGGAGAGTTGATGACCTATTTCGCCCGACTGAAGGGGGTCGAGAGTCGCCAGGCTAGGAAACGCGCCACCGAAGTGCTGGAGCGCTATGAACTCGGCGAGTGGTGGGATCGGCGTTGTGAGGCGCTTTCGAAGGGGATGGGGCAGAAAGTACAACTGCTGGTCACGCTGATCCACGAACCCGACCTGGTAATTCTCGACGAGCCCTTTTCGGGACTCGATCCGGTCAACCGCGACCTGATGCGCGATCTGATCTTGCAGATGCGCCGCGATGGCAAGACGGTGATCTTTTCGACCCACATCATGGAACAGGCCGAACAAGTTTGCGACTATGTAGCGTTGATCAATCGCGGTGAGAAAGTCCTCGATGGGGCGTTGAGCAAAGTGCGCTCGAGTGGGGGGCGTGCTGCGATACTCGACTACGACGGTGATGGTGCGCGGTTGCAAGATTTACCGGGAGTTGTTCGGGTCAACGATTCGGGCAAGCAGGCGGAGCTTTTTTTGCAGGAGGATGCCGATTCGCAGCAGATCATAGCGGCGCTTTTGCAACGGGTTCAGATCCGGCGTTTCGACCTGAGTGAGCCTTCGTTACACGAGATCTTCATTCGCGCTGTTGGAGGTACTGATGAATAAGATTGCTCTGGTTGCCTGGCGCGAGTATATGGAGAATGTTCGGACCAAAGGATTTTGGATCGGCATTCTCTCTCTACCACTGATTTTTGCTCTCAGTGCGACGGTGCCCTTTTTGTTGACCAAGGCCAAAGATGCTCGAACCTATGCTGTTCTTGATCATTCGGGTTTTGTACTGGCGGAGGTCGAAAAGAAGATCCTGGCCGAGGATCTGGGGATAATTCTCGAGACTGCGGCGGAACGCTATCGCGATGGAGGCAAAGCCTGGGAGCGCTTGCCGACTCCTATACGCGATACTGGGATGGTGTACGTGAGCCTCGATCAGGGTCAGCGTCAGGCCCTTGTTCAGGCACTGGCCCTGATCGAAGCCGACCCTAGCCTAGGTGATGAAATTGTGGCCAGAGTACCGGAACTGGCTGCTGGTCTGGCAGCGTGGTGGCAGCGGGTCTCGGTCGAGGAATTGGACGAGTTGGATTTGGAACTCTCGCGGGGCCGTTATATACGGGTTGTGGTTGCGGAAAATACCCAGGCTGTGCTCAATCAGATGGTTAACTCCGGTGAACTCTTTGCCTATTTCCTTATCGGACCTGATCCAGTCGAGAGCGACGAGGGCTGCAAATACGTCTCTGCGAACCTGACTGATCGCGACCTGCGGCACTGGTACGAGCAGCGTGTTTCGCGGGTGGTACACGCTAAACGGATTGAGCGCCAGGGTATTGATCCCGAGGTTGCAGACTGGTTACAGGCCTCGGTGCGGTTCGCTACGCGCAAGGTCGATAAGCGTGGTTCGGAAGAGGAGATCTCCTCCGTAGATACTGCAAAACAGTGGGCTCCGATAGCTTTTGTCTACCTGCTCTGGATGGCGGTCTTCGTCAACTCCCAGGCTCTCTTGACCAATACGATAGAGGAAAAGTCGACGCGGGTTATCGAAGTGCTGCTCTCCTCGGTTTCCCCTTTCGAACTGATGGCTGGTAAGATCGTCGGCATGGCCGCTTCGGGGTTGACGGTGGTGGGTACCTGGGCGATCTGCATTGGTGTTGCACTCGTTGTAGTACCCGAGTTTTTGGGGGCCTCGGACAACTCCCTCGGGGGGGTTATCCTCGATCCGCTATACCTTTTTTCGTTCGTCTTCTACTTCCTCTCCGGTTATTTGTTCTATGCCAGTTTGTTGGTGGGTATCGGCTCGGTATGCAATAGTCTGAAAGAGGCACAGAATTTGATGTTGCCGATTATGTTCCCGTTGATGATTCCTCTTCTTTCGATGCCCTTGATCAGCCAGGATCCCAACGGAACGCTGGCGCGAATTTTCTCCTTTATTCCGCCTTTCACTCCCTTTGTCATGATGAACCGTGCTGCTGGGCCGCCGCCCTTATGGGAGTACCTGGCGACGACGGCATTGATGATCTTGGCGATTTATTTGACGGTTAAAGGGGCCGGCAAAGTTTTTCGTATTGGTATCTTGATGACGGGCAAGCCGCCGCGGATACGCGAAATCGTGCGTTGGATGACGCTTGAAGAAGGGCATGACCCGGCAGAGGGCAATGCGGGCTAAAGGGTCGCTTCGATGCAGGAAGGGTCTTCAAACCTTGCGTTATTGACGCGGGTCGAGACTGGATGGGTCTTCAGGTCGCCGCCGGGGTAAGGGATGAGCAGTGGACTAAGATCTTTAGGGTCTTCACGGGATGGATCGAGCCAGGTCGATTGGCCTGAGGCATCGAGGATGACGGGCATGCGGTGGTGGATCGGGGCGGTGAAGTCGTTGGCCTCGGTGGTGATGATGGTACAGGTCCGTACAATCTCTTCTTCGGGTGAGATCCACTCTTCCCAGAGTCCAGCCAGGGTGATGGGGCGGTCGTCACTCAGGTGCACATAATGGGGGATCTTGCCATCGGGGGTCTTTTGCCACTCGTAGTAGCCGCTGGCCGGGATGAGGCAGCGCCGACGCTTGAATGCGGCTCTGAAGGCCGGTTTTTCGCTGATTGTTTCGGCGCGGGCATTGATCATGCGCTGACCGATTTTGGGATCTTTGGCCCAGAAGGGTATTAGCCCCCACTTGAAGAAGTCGAGGACGCGGTCCTGCTCCTGGAGCACGACGGCCACAGGTTGAGTGGGGGCGATGTTGAAGCGCGGTAATAGGCCTGGGCGCATCGCTCTAATCTCTAGTGTTTCCCAGAGACTGGCTGCCCCGTGATGGAGGACGAAGCGTCCGCACATAAGTTGTATGGCTCCGATAGGAAAGGGTATCGTCTTAACGAACGACGGTGGCGCAACCGCGTCAAGAAATTTCCACCTCTTCATTACGTGTCGCACCGATGTGGAGTGAGGGATTGGTGACGGCAGGGCAATTAGTGCAATAGATGCCGGAGTGCGGCGATTGTCCGCTGAGGGAATTAGGAAGGCTGTAGAGGAACCAGTGATGAATGCCTTATTGAGACAGCAGTTGACGGCGTATCTGGGTAGTTTTATCTCCGCGCATCGCCGAGAGCGGATGGAACAAGTGCTGGCCTGGCGCACGCGTTTTCTGACCGTGGTTCTCGAGGATCTGTACCAGCCCCATAATGCCTCGGCCGTGCTGCGCTCGTGCGATTGCTTTGGCGTTCAGGATCTTCATATCATCGAGGATCGCAATGCCTATCAGGTCAACTCCGATATCGATGTGGGGGCTTCGGGTTGGCTGACTCTGCATCGATATAGTGATTCAGATGCCGCGCTTAAGACCCTGAAAGAAAATGGCTATCGCCTGATCGCAGCGACGCCTCATCGCGACGATTGCTCCTTAGATGAACTCGCAGTCGATGCGCCGCTGGCCGTGTTTTTTGGCACGGAGGAGTTGGGGTTGAGCGAGAGGGTTCTGGCCGCTGCTGACGAATTTGTCCGGGTGCCGATGTTCGGCTTTACCGAGAGTTTTAATATTTCGGTTTGCGCTGCGCTGATTCTGCGCGAGTTGACCGACCGGTTGCGGCAGGGGGATGGCGATTGGGGTCTGACTGAGGAGGAACGAGAAGTCTTGCGCCTGACCTGGTACCGCCGTTCGGTGCGGGGAGTCGAAATGATTGAACGGCGTTTTAGAAAGGAACGCGGATTGTGAGATCGCGCTATTTCAGTGGTGGGACACTGATCCTGCCCGATCGCACGGTGGTTGCAGGGGCTCTGCTGGTCGAAGACGGGTGTATCGCCGCAGTGGGGCGGGCGGCGGATTTGATCTGCCCTCCGGGGGTTGAGCGAGTCGATGCTGCGGGTGGGTACATTGGTCCGGGTTATGTGGATCTGCACGTACACGGTGGGGCTGGGGCCGATTTTATGGATGGGACGGCTGAGGCTTGGTGCAAGATACTCAAGGCTCATGCGCGGCACGGGACTACGAGTCTCTCGCCGACTACGACGGTGGCGGCCCATCATCAGATCGTGGCGGCGCTCGATCTAGCGGTTGTCGCGGTGGAGCAGAGAGGTTTAGGCCTCTGGGCCGGAGCACCTGGTTGTCGGGTGTTGGGCGCGCATTGCTACGGTCCATACTTTGCCCCGGGGGCCGAAGGCTGTCATCCATCGGCGCCGCTGAGAGGGCCGACGATCGGTGAATACACGGAGTACCTGCTTCGCGAAGAGGCGATTTGCTCGGCGACCGTCGCGCCGGAGTTACCGGGGGCCGAGGACTTCGCCCGGGCCGCGGTCGAGCGCGGCATCTGTTTGAATCTGGGTCATACCCATGCGACCTTTGCCGAGGTAGAAAACGCTCTGGGTTGGGGGGCTTGCCATGTGGATCACCTCTATTGCGCGATGTCGGATAAGAGCAAATTGAGGGATCTGCCCGGGGCGCCGATCTATCCGATGCGCGGCGGAGTATTGGAAGCGGCGCTCTATTTCGACGAGTTGAGTACCGAAGTTATCGCCGATGGCAAACATCTCGCACCGGATCTGCTGCGGCTGGCTTTTAAGTGTAAAGGACCCGAGCGGTTGATTCTGGTCACTGATTGCAATCGGGCGTTGGATTGTCCTGATGGAGAGTATCTTTTCGGGCCTTTGGATGGGGGTACGCCTTTCGTGCGCCGCGATGGGGTGGGGATCATGCCCGATGGTGGGGCTCTGGCTTCGGGGTGTATGGGGATGGATCATATGGTGAGGACTTTCTATACTCAAACCGAGGTTTCGTTGGCGGAAGTCGTGCGGATGGCGAGCGCGACCCCGGCTGCGATTCTGGGCCGAGGGGATATCGGGAGTTTGGAGAAGGGCAAGCGCGCCGATCTATTGATGCTCAATGAGGATCTCGAAGTGCAGCGGGTTTTTGTTGAGGGAGAAGAATTGTCGTGATTCGCTGGCGGTTTTCGCGACTCGTGGCGCCGGTGGCCATCGATGGAGTGATATAGAAGAAATGGTTTTATTTTAACATATTGTTTATATGTAATTTAAGTTAATTTTAGATGCCCGGCATGTCTCTTGCTTATCGAAGATTGATGATTCACCCATAGCAAGGAGTTGACTCAATGAATAAAGGAGTGCAGCGGGAGCAAATCGAGCGAGTGGCGCGGATCTACAAATCCAATCGGGACGCTAGTCGGGCTCTAGGCATCACTATTCGCTCCTTCAGTCGGCTTTGCCGCAAATACGAAATCGAATCGCCTTTCGCCCGGCATCGTCGGCACTTGGACGAATTTCGCGGCAGGGGGCTGGCTGGCTGCTAAAAAAAGCATATTAGCGAAGAGAAGGCGGTCGTCGGATGGGCGACCGCCTTTTTTTGGCGAGTTACGCCATCGGAATGGCGATCAAAGCCAATAAGATCAGATGTTTATTCAACTTAAAGCATTTATAAACAGATTTTTATGGATTGTGGCGTCAGGGGCTCTTTACTGGCATGGCACTTGCACTAGATGGGCTTGTCACGCAAGATTGGCAAACTACATCAAAGGAGTGGATAGCATGGCGCAGGGAACGATGGAGCGGATTACCGCCCTTGTTAAGTCAAATCTCAACGAGGTGCTCGACCGGGTCGAAGATCCGGTGAAGATGGCGGATCAGATCGTTCGCGATGTGGAGGATTCCGTTGATCAGGCGATAACTGCGCTGGGCAGGGCTAAAGCTGACGAGCGCCGCTGTGAGCGCGAAGTGCAGCGCAATATCGAAGCGATCCGAGGGTGGTGGACCAAGGCCGAAAAAGCGGTAAGAGCGGGGGACGAGAAGTTTGCGCGTCTGGTATTGGAGCAGAAGGTGCGGTTGGAGCAGATCCATACTCGACTGGAATCGGCTCTGGCAGAGAGCCGGGAGACCGTGGGGCGGTTGCGGGTTCAGGTTGGGGAGTTGCGCGACAAACTGGGCGAAGTCCGCACCCGGCGGGAAAAACTGGTCGTTCGCCATCGCGTCGGGAAGTGGCGCGATGAGTCGCCGGGTTCGGAGATGGCCGGAGGGGGCGGGGCGGTGGACCGTTTGGTTGCTATCGATGCCCGGGTGAAGGGGCACGAGCGCGAATTGGCGCGGTTTGAAGAACAGGTCGAAGAGTTGGTAGCCGCGTCGGAGGTGCCACGCGAATTCGATGAGGAGCACCGCGCCGAAGAGGAGTTGTTGCAGGTCGAGCGCGAGTGCAAAGTCGCAGACGAACTGGCGGCGTTGAAAGCGGATAAGGCATCGTGAATTATCTGGCGGCCCCAATCGGATTCGTTGCCCGGCATGTGTTCCATGCCGTGGTTAAGGTCGGCATTGGCTTGCTGATTCGGTGGTTGGGCAGGTGGATTGCTGGTAGGAGTGCGCGTTTGAAGTGATGGCGGCCCTACGGGTCTGATGCTTATCTCGGCGAAGGAGTATGGTCTTGCGGCTGGTCGTTCACAGTTCTATATGAGCGTTTCTTGCTAAGGAACGCGTAGGGGAGAGATTTCATGTTGGCGAAAATAGCGGGGGCAGTCTTGCTGGTCTGGGGTGCGATTATGGCCTTTAAACTCGTTCTGCCGGTGATTGGTGGGCTCTTCGATTTGATTGTTGTACTGGCGATAGGGTTTCTGGCGGTGGGCGCACTCTATATGGGTAAGCGGTGTCTCGATGGCGAGGGCACGCTGGGGCGATTCATTGGGGCGCTGGTTTTAATCGCTGGAGTTGCCTTGGCCTTTAAGGCCGCGATGGGGTTGGTCGTGGGCGTGTTCGGCGCTCTATTGCTGATGCTCAAGGTCGCTCTGGTCCTGGTTGTGCTTTACGTCGGATTGCGTTGGTTGCAAAACGGAGAATTCAGCCTTCGGAGCAGCGACGAGTTGAGGGCTTGATTCTGTGTTGCCGATAGTGCTCTGGTTCAGTATCGGGATCCTGGTTTCTCTCCTGGCGGCGATTCGCTTGCAAGTGGTCGTATTGGCTGTGGAGCCCGGCGCGGATTGGCTGGCGGGGGGGGTGGGGCTGCTGGTCGGGGGAGGGGTATTGGCGCTGATATGTATCGTCGGCCTGGGTTGGCGCTCGCTGTGCAAGATGGGGTTTGCAATATCTGCCGCTCCGCTCCTCTTCTTGGGATTGGGGTATTATGGGATCGCGCATTCTCCGGGGTGGAACCCCAAAACTTCGGAGCATGCGGTCGAGTGGACGGTTTTGCATCCGACCCTGCGTCTGGCGCTATGGCTCGTCTCGTTGGAAGACCGGCAGATGGTGATTGGCGATAGTGCCCGCGTGGCGGATGCCGATGTCGGGCCGGGGCAGAGGACGATGCCATTCCAGAAAGATATGCACGGCGATGGCTATGCTCTCTCAGTGGATTTGCACGTCCCCAGGGGCGGCGAGACGCGCAAATGGGTTCGGCAAGGGCTCTTCTTATTGATGGGCCTGGCAGCAGAGTGGAAAAGCGGCGAGACTGATCGTATCCACCTGGCCCTATAGGCTGATCGAATAAACGTCTATGGGCAGGAACTTTTTCCCAGCTTATCGGTTATATTTAATAATACTTGGTATGATATTGTTTTTTTGTGTATATTGTGCTTCCCTAATTCGAGGTATCGCGTTATGAAAAAAATAGATCAACCCTACGAAGTTGATGTCCAGATCCTAGACGAGGGATTTCGGATTGCCAGCGACCTTGGTGCTGAGAGCACTAAAGAAATTGTCGACTGTGTCGATGCCAAGATGCGCGAGATTGCAAGTCGGTCCCCTCATTTGTCGCGGGCCAAAATCGCGGTATTGACGGCTATGGAACTTGCAGCCGAGGTGGTACAAGTGCGGAAAGAGCGAGAAAAACTGCTCGAGCAGACCTACGAAAATATCAACAAACTCAACGAATTGATCGATCAGCGTTCGACCTTGTTGCCGCTTACTTCCGAATGGATAGATCGCAGGGTGGAGCGTCGTATATTTTAGCCGTTGAATCGCATCGAAATCACAAAGCCCCGGTGGTATTTTATGCTATCGGGGCCTTTTTGTGGTCGATGAGATCTGGGAATATCGATGCTGGAAAAATGACGTATTGGCGAGAGGACCGGCCGGAGACCCGTGCCGACCGGGTCAGTCGGTGACGGGGTATGCGGCCGGGGTCACCACTTGTGATTCAGGGCTAGGCGAGGCTTAGGGCTGGTATTGGGGCTGCCCGAATGGGCGCATAGATACTGGTAGAAGAGCACATCGCCTCGCCGTGGGGCCAGTACTACCGGTTCACCTAGCTCCGCCCGGTGTAGGTCCTGGTTTAATCTCCACATATATTCGTACTGATCGTTATCCGAACGCGCGAGGTCTTCGATCTTTCGCTGCGAGCCGGGCCAGACCGCGGTACCCCCGCCCCGCTGATCTACGCTAGTGAGAAAAGTCATCGTGGCGACGCGAAAGGGGCGAGGAAAGGTCTTGTGACCATGCTCTTTGATCGCGTGGTCGATGTGGGGGGTGGGGAACTGCCATTCTGTAGTGGAGGGGAATATGTTGATGGCCAAGGCACCTTTCGGTGCCGCCACGTTTGGCTGGGGATCCCCGCAGAGCGCAGCGGCGGTGGAAAGGAATTCCGGCGTATAGCAGGCGCATAGTGCAGGATGGTCGTGTCCCTGGGCATAATTGCCATCCGGCCAGGTTTTGGGGTCGTTCGGATTGGCTTCCATGCACTGCCACATAGCGGCTTCGCCGGCGCTGGTTATCGGATCGGGAATCAAGCCGGAAACCAGTAGATAACCGTCCGTTGCGTAGGAGTCTAATTGCGATCGAGTGAGTGTCATGGTTGCTCCGGTCTATTGAAGGGCTAGGAGGGCAGCCAGTAGGAAAATGAGATAGAGTCCCGGTCCGCTGATGGCAAACCACCACCAGCGGTTCAGACGCAGGGCCGCCCAGGCTGCGACTAGGGCATGGATGAGAAATCCGAAGCCGAGATAGAGGTTGAATCGAGTCAAGGTTGCGGCCATCGTGGGACTTTGCAGTCTCGGGTGTAGTTCCGGGGGAAATAGATCGACGTAGCGGTCGAGTGTGGTCAGGAGCAGGGGCTGGTGCAGCGCAGAAGAAGTGAGGAATACAATGCCCATGATACCGCCGCTGACCGTTGGTTTCAACTGGAAGAAAACGGGGTTGTTGAATCGGTAGGAAAGAGCGGCGAAGACGAGCACGGGCCCGGCGAAAAGGAGCGAGAAGGAGTTTATCGTGCCCTGTGCCCAGTAGCTGTAGCCTAACTCCAGGGCGGCGGCAAGTACCGCACCGAGGACGGCGTAGCGCAGCTTACCCAAGCTGTCAAGGATGACAAAGACCAGCAGCGGTATGAAGTCGAAGAGGATCAGAAACCATTCCATCAGCTTGTGTCGGGCTGTAGATTGACCCAGGCAAAATGCATGGTTTTTTATGATAGGTGTTGGGGCTGTCTGGTCAAGTCTGCTGACTGGCAGGAGTTGTGTGTGGGGAGCATTAGTACTCCGTTGGAGATAAGTGCGTATTAGTTGCGATTCGACCTGAGGGGGGCTTGGTCGGAGTTGCGATTGGCCAGGTTCGGTATCCTGGCACGCGGGGTTGTTGGTTCAGTATTGCTAGGTCGATCCTTGCGCGCTGTGTTGGGCAATTATTTGAGTGAAATAGTAGGTTGAAAGAAAGATGAAAATCCTGCGGATGAGAGTGGGGAAATTGCTTGACACCTGCACCGGTGTTCAGTATATG
>MDTE01008974.1_pt1 | contig 18414 bp, 17 predicted proteins | sample 811231 | NCBI WGS metagenome assembly MDTE01 (sample SAMN05326651, study PRJNA326480) | marine metagenome | isolation source: seawater | place: Indian Ocean: Red Sea | collected 2010 | reverse complement strand
TTTCTTCACATAAAAGGAATTGATAAATGCCTAAAAAATCTTTGAGGGTGGTTATTACCGGTGGTGTTAAAGGAATCGGTAAGGCATGTGTTGAAGCATTTAGAAATGAAGGAGCAAGGGTTTTTATATTGGACATAGATCAATCTGGAGAACGACTTGTTAAATCTCTTGGAGGAGAAACATTTTTTATTCTTTGCGATGTATCAAAAGAAGATGAGGTTAAAACTGCTTTTCAAATAATAGAAAAAAAAGTTGATGTGATTGATACCTTGATCAATAATGCAGGAATTCAGCGTTACTCTACCGTAACTCAGACCTCAGAAGAAGAATGGGATTTGGTGATGGATACCAATTTAAAAAGTGCTTTTTTATGTTCAAAATATGCTATTCCTATGATGAAAAAAAATAAGAAAGGGTGTATAATTAACGTTGCTAGTGTGCAATCATTTATATCACAAAAAAATGTAGCACCTTATACTACTTCCAAAACAGCAATGTTAGGATTAACTAGAAGTATAGCGGTAGACTATTCCCCTGAAATACGAAGTGTTGCAGTTTGCCCAGGTTCCATTGATACTCCGATGCTGAAAAATGCTATTCAGGAATCTCAGAACCCAAAAGAAGTTTTAAAAGAATGTAATGATATGCATCTTGTAAAAAGGATTGGGTCTAGTGGCGAGGTTGCTAGTTTAATTTCTTATCTTGCAAGTGATAACGCGAGTTTTATTACGGGACAGTCAATTAGGATTGATGGTGGTCTTGGAATTACCATTGCTGGAAGCAAAAAAGATTAATAAATAGAAATGAAAAAACCTGAAAAACCCTCTATAGGGTCTGATTTAGAAAAAAAAGTTGCAATTATTACTGGTGGAGGATCTGGTATCGGGGAAGGTATTGCAACTTTGTTTTCTCAAAATAAAGCCAGAGTATATATTTTAGATATTGATGAAAAAAAGGGAATGAAAGTCCAAAATAAAATTATAGAAAATAATAATTTTGGGAAATTCTATAATTGCGATGTCTCAAAAAAGGAGAATGTAGAACATACTATTAATAAAATATTAAATGTAGAAAACAATATAGATATTTTAGTGAATAACGCCGGTGTTTCACATATTGGTACTATTGAACAGACTACCACTTCTGATTTAGATCGCTTGTATGAAATAAATGTGAAAAGTATTTTTTTTGTAACAAAATCAATAATTAGAGAAATGGTGAAAAATAATGGAGGGGTTGTTTTAAATTTATCATCTATAGTAGCAAAAGTTGGAGTTGAAGATAGATTTGCTTATTCTATGAGTAAGGGGGCTGTTTTAGCAATGACTTTATCAATCGCTAAAGATTATATTGCGAGCAACATACGATGTAATTGTATTTGTCCAGCAAGAATACACACACCATTTGTTGATGATTATTTAAAGAAAAATTATCCTGGTCAGGAAAAAATTTTTTTTGAAAAATTATCTAAATTCCAACCAATCGGCCGAATGGGCCACCCAAATGAAATCGCTAATTTAGCTCTTTTTCTTTGTTCGGATGCGGGCTCGTTCATCACTGGCACTGCCTATGATATTGATGGCGGTGTGTTTACCTTGAGATAATATTGAAGCTTATTCGATTTGGATCAACTGGCAATGAAAGTCCGGGTATATATATAGATAAAGATACAATTTTTGATTTAAGTAATTATGGTAAAGATTATGATGAGGATTTTTTTAAAAATGATGGAATAAAAAACCTTCAAATATGGTTTAATGAAAATAAAAAAATCCTAAAAAAAATCGATTCAGAAACAAGGATTGGTCCACCAATTTGTCGTCCAAGCAAAATTATTTGCATAGGGCTTAATTTTTTGGACCATGCCAAAGAATCGGGATTAAAAGTCCCTGATGAACCAATTATTTTCTTTAAATCAACTACATCTATTTGTGGTCCTTATGATAATTTTATAATCCCAAAAAATTCAAAAAAACCCGATTGGGAAGTAGAATTAGCATTAGTAATTGATAAAAAAGCTAATAATATATCAAAGAAAAATGCTAATGATTATATTGCTGGCTATTTACTACATAACGATTATAGCGATAGAGGATTTCAATTAGAAAAAGGAGGTCAATGGGTAAAAGGCAAGAGTTGTGACCATTTTGCCCCTCTTGGCCCATATTTAGTGACCAAGGATGAAATTGGCGATGTCAATAATCTCGATATGTGGCTAAAAGTTAATGGTAATTATATGCAACGAAGCAATACTTGTAATTTTATATTCGATATCCCATTCTTAGTTTCTTATATATCTCAATTTATGACACTATTACCTGGTGATATTATTTCCACCGGGACACCATCAGGAGTTGGGTTGGGCATGATTCCTCCTTGTTTTCTGAAGTCTGGAGATATTGTTGAATTAGGAATTGATGGTCTTGGTTGTTCTAGGCAAAGAGTAGTTTTACATTCCAATTAATATGATTTAGACTTTTCTTTTTTTCAATATCAAAATTAGTATTAATCGATATTTCATTTTGTAGAATGATTATAAATATGAAAAAAATAAAATTAGATTTTGAAGTAAATCAAAATTTGTATTACAGAGCCGGAATAGTTTTAATTAGTATATCTTTAATAATAAATCTTTTAATTAGATATGGCATTATTCCTTTTGATTGGAAACAGTTAAGATTATTTCCTGTTTCTATTGGAATTCCATTTTATTTCTATGGTATCTATTATCATTACAAAATTACAAAAGACATATCTTTTATAAAGCAAACCTTGTTTGGTTTTATGATAGGATTTATAATTATTGGTGTAGTTTATTTTACTGAATAGTGCTATATACCCCTTTTTCACATATCGAAGAGTTTATTGTTTCTATAATTAGTGGTTAGATTTAGACAAGTAATGATGAATGGTTGTTATGAAAAAAAGAATACCAAATAATTTACGTTGGTCATGCAAAGGAATTAATAACGCAATAGCGTTATTAACGTCTAATCGTTTTTCTATTCTGGGCATTGATATTCTTAAAAATGGGAATGCACATAAAGATTCTAGAATCAAATCTTTGTTAAATGATTATTCTCCATCTTATTTAGAAAAAAAAGAATTTAATCAAAAATATCCAGAAGGAAGGTCGCAAGGTATTATTGTCAGATTTTCAGGAAAACTCTCTGAATCTATTTTCCCAAATTTTAATAATAGAATTAATGTATGTCTTCTTGCATTAGATCAAATTGAAGATCCTCAAAACTTTGGTCAGATAATTAGAACAGCGGAATGCGCAGGTATTGATGGAATAATTTATCCAAAACATAATTCAGTAACCATTACTCAAACTGTTATGCAGGTTAGCCAAGGGGCATTCGTTAATATTCCACTTTACGAGATAACTAATTTGAGTCAAGGAATACAAGAATTGAAAAAAAAAGATTTTTGGGTAATTGGTATAGAAAACAGTATTAATGCCAAACCATGGTATAAGATACAATACAAAGAAAAGATAGTGATCATATTGGGAAGTGAGAGTAAAGGAATGAGAAAAAAAACATTGCAAGCCTGTGATTTTCTAGCAACTATTCCTATGCAAGGACAAACTAATTCCTTGAATGTAAGTGCTGCGGGATCGGCAATTCTCTTTGAAAGGTTAAGACAATTGGGTAATGGGTAGATTATGCCTTCTACACATGATTATGCAATAGACCCTAGAAATGATGATATTTTTATTTATATAAATGGAAATTATTTTCATCGAACTAAGGCTATGGTATCTGTTATGGATAGTGGATACCTTTTAGGCGATGGTGTTTGGGAAGGAATTCGATTGTACAAAGGCTATCTTGTTCATTTGGATAGTCATTTAGATCGCTTATTTGATGGCGCAATGAAGATTGGAATGAATATTGGTCTATCAAAGAAAGATATCCAATTAGTAATTGAAAAAACACTAGAAAAAAATAATATGAAATCAGGGGTACATATTCGTTTAATTGTTTCCCGTGGTATAAAGGCAACCCCATATCAACACCCAAAAGTGACTGTTGGGAAGCCTACTATTGTAGTAATACCTGAATACAAGACAGCAAGCAAGGAAGTATTAACTCATGGAATCAGATTAGGTACTGTAAAGACTATCAGAGATAATAGAATACAAGATCCAAGGGTCAATTCTTTAAGCAAGCATAACTGTATTTCTGCTTGCATTGAAGCAGAGCGAATGGGGGTGGATGAAGGATTGATGCTTGACCCATTTGGTAATGTAGCAACATGTAATTCTACAAATTTTTTTATTGTTCGTAATAATGAAGTATGGACTTCAACGGGCGAGCATTGTCTAAATGGTGTTACCAGAAAAAGTGTTATAAATTTATGCAAAAGGAATCTAGTGGCAATTTTTGAGAAAAATTTTTTATTGGGCGATGTACACACTGCAAATGAGGTTTTTGTTACAGGTACTTTTTCAGGAATAATTCCCGTTGTATCTGTTGATGGAATAAAAATTGGAGATGCTAAAAGAGGTCCGTTGACAGCCAAATTACAACAATGGTATGCCTCAGATTTAGATAATCTTTCCATTAAAAAATGAAAAATATCATAGCAATGTGGTCCGGTCCTAGGAATGTTTCTACGGCTTTAATGCGTGCATTCGGTAATCGTTCAGATACAGCAGTACTAGATGAGCCATTCTATGCTCATTATTTATTTAAAACTGGTATAGAGCATCCTAATCGAGATGCAATCATTGATTCTCAAAGTATTGAATGGGACAAAATTGTAGACACGTGTATTGGCCCAATTCCTGAAGGAAGGTCAATTTGGTATCAGAAGCATATGGCGCAACATAATCTTGATGGTTACGATATAAAATGGATTAGAAATTTGAATAATTGTATTTTGATTCGGAATCCAAAATATGTCATCGCTAGCTATAATAAACAATATCCTATAAATGATCAATTTTGTTTAGGTTATATACAACAGGTTGAAATAATTAAATATCTTGAAAATGAAAAAGGAATGACCCCCCCAATCTTAGATGCAAACGATATTTTGCAGAATCCAAGAGCTGTATTAAAGAAATTATGCAAAAAAATTGGAATTAGTTTTACCGATAGAATGTTATTTTGGTCAAAAGGAGAAAAAGAATATGATGGGGTTTGGGGTTCCTATTGGTATCATCGTGTTAATAGGTCAACAGGCTTTGAGCCATATAAAGAAAAAAAAATAGATCTTGATAAAAATTTAATAGCTATATATGATAAATGTATAGAACACTATGCAATGATGTTTGATAAAAGAATAAGACCCTAATTAATTTGGAAAAACTTTTTTTATTTCTATTTATTCCTTTAATTGTAACGATTCCCTTATTGTACCGTTTTATAAAATTAGGAAAATCTTCGTGGTATGTAAAAAAAGATGAATTGGATTGGAATTTAAACTATAATAAAGTTGAAAAAATTCGTTTGGGCCAGACCATTTTGGGATATATATATTTTCTTTTCCATGGTTCCTTTTTTTGGGGATGGTATAATATGTTAATCTTTACAGGGACTGCTTTTCTTATAAGTTTATTTTTAGAGATAATTGGGCCCAAGATTGGGATTTTTGGAGGGGTCTACAAATACCATGATTTTGGTATAATGGGCATAAAATTTATGGGGGTTCCTTTATTGATTCCTTTAATATGGGCAGGTTTGATTTATATGAGTCTCAATCTTTGTTCTCTTATAACAAACTATAATCTATTAAATAAAACTACTTTGAATACTTTTTATTTGATTTCTATTACAAGTTTTGTATTGGTTTTATTGGATATGATTCTAGATCCAATAGCAGTAGATGAGAAAAGATGGGAATGGGAGATTCCCGGTGTATTTTATAAAGTCCCTTTAATGAATTTTGTTGGATGGTTTTTTACATCATTTATTATATTGTGGATCTTCCATTTTATGCAAACCCCAAAATCTGTTATGACTCAAAGCAAATTTTTTGTTATTTATTCCCCAGGTATTTTAATGGGCATCCTCCCTGCGATTGCGGCTAGACCATGTTTCGAAAGAAATTTAAAGATTCCTGGGGTTATTGGTATAGTCCTTACAATTATTTTTGGATTAATGATAATATATAAATATCAAATTATAGGTTGAAAATAAAAAACGCGTCCAATAGACGCGTTTTTTATTTTTTGCGGCTGACCTCACAATGCCAGCAACGTGGATTTATTTTGCTGATTTATTGGAGGTCAGCAAACTACTTGAATTAGACAACTGATCACCCCCTTTTATTAATTAGTTAATGGAAAATTCCACAGCAATATATTAAATGGGAATTCCTGTATAAGTCAAAATAAAATGAAAAATATAATCAATAACTATAATTTTCTTGAGATTCTTTTAATCTCACTTTGTATCAAAGCAATTTCATCAAGTGAAAGATTGTTTTTTACAGTATTTGCTTTTGCATCCCATCCTAAAGACCAATCCTCATATCTAGATGTAAGTTTACGAATAGTATTTATATCGGAAATTTTTTCTTCTATACTTTCATTTTGTTTTTTCTTAAATAATTTTTTAGGACTTATTTTATTAAATAGACCTTTTTTTTTGACATTGGTTTTTTCAAAAACATTGACTCTTCCATACTGTATGTGATCATCAACGATATCTTCATATAAATATAATTCTTTCAATAGTATTGTTCCATATACTGTAGGTTTTATTGAAGGAACATAATTTATATATGGGAGGAAACTTAATTTTTTGATGATTTGATTTTTTATATTTTGGATATTAATAATTTTTTCAGGACTTGGTTTTTCTGAATTTAAATAAGAGCCACATCCAGAAAATAAAATAGTGGCGTATATAATGAAGAATACCTGTTTCAAACAATTACCACAATTGCTTTGAAAAAGATACACCGCACCAATAAACATTTGATGAATGAATGTTTCATGTAGAACTCCGCATTGGTAAGCCGCTTATGGGCTTAAAAAAGTTTAGATCAAAAAAATGATCTAAAGCAAGACATAACTAAAATTTCTTAAATAAATAAATAAATGGATTTAGATTGTATTAACCAATGAATAATAAACTTAAAGTTTTTATCTAATAAATCTATTTTTAACTGGAAAGATCTATGAAAAAATATATTCTACTAGGAGCAATTATCATGAATTCTTGTAGTGAAAAAAATGAACCACCAATCGCAATGAAAACCCCTCATAAAATGTCAACTCATGGGCACACTAGGATTGATGATTATTATTGGATGAGACTTACAGATGATCAAAAAACAAAAAGACCTTACGATAATCAAACACAAGATGTTATTGATTATATTAATTCAGAGATTGATTATTCAAAAAAAGGTCTCGAGCATACTGAAGATTTACAAGAAAAAATCTTTGATGAGATTATTTACAGAATTAAAAAAGATGATGAAACTGTACCTTATTTGCAAAATGGATATTATTACTATACTCGTTATGAAGAAAAGAAAGAGTATCCAATTTATTGTAGGAAAAAAGGTTCTTTAGATGCTTCGGAAGAAATTCTTCTTAATGTAAATGAAATGGCAGAAGGATATGATTATTTTGCTGTTCGAAGCAGAAATGTTAGTCCTGATAATAATTGGCTTGCTTATGGTGTAGATACTCTAAGTAGAAGATTCTACACTATATATTTTAAAGACCTTCGAACAGGGAGAGTGATAGATCAATCCATTCTAAATACAGAAGGAAATGTCGCCTGGGCTAATGATAATCAAACTGTTTTTTATACTTCAAAAAATAAAACAACCCTTCTATCTGAAAAGATATATCGGCATAAAGTAGGTAGCGACTCAAAGAATGATATTCTGGTGTATGAGGAAAAAGATAATGAATTCTACATAGGAGTTAATCGATCAAAGTCTGGGAAATACATATATATTTGGAATAGTAGTACACTAGTTAGTGACTATCATTTATTAAATGCAGATAACCCGTATGGTAACTTCTTTAATTTTACCCCAAGATCAGAAAAGCACGAATATTCTATAGCTCATTACGGAAATAAATTTTATATCCTAAGCAATTGGGAGGCGGAAAATAATAGGCTCATGGAAGTCTCTGACACTGATACTGATTTGACAAAATGGAAAGAGCTTATTTCGCATGATGACAATATACATATTTTGAATATGGAAATATTTGATAACCATTTAGTATTAAATGAGAGAAGAGATGGATTAAGAGGATTGCGAATAATCAATTTAACTACCCTAGAAGATTATAGAATTGATTTTGGGGAGGATACATATGCAGCTTGGATTTCGACAAATAAAGAATTTGGAACAAATATACTTCGATATAGCTATAGTTCTTTAGTAACTCCATGGTCAACATATGATTATAATATGGATTCCAAAGAAAAAATTCTTATGAAACAAGATGAGATAATAGGAGGTTATGATTTAAACAATTATAATTCTGAGAGAATCTATGCACTTTCTAGAGATGGCATTAAAATTCCAATTTCTATAGTATACAATAAGAGTAAGAAGGCAGATAATCAAAACTTACTACTATATGGATATGGTGCTTATGGATCAACAAATGATCCATATTTTAATGCGGCAAGATTAAGTCTTTTAGATCGTGGGTTTATTTATGCGATTGCACATATCCGAGGAAGCCAAATATATGGTAGAAAATCATATGAAGATGGAAAACTTTTAAACAAAAAAAACACATTTAATGATTTTATTGATGCTGGAAAATTTTTAATTCATAAAGGTTATACAGATTCAGATCATTTATATTGCTCAGGAGCAAGTGCTGGCGGTCTATTAATAGGGGCCGTCATTAATATGGAACCAGGAATGTGGAAAGGAGCTATAGCAGGTGTCCCATTTGTTGATGCTGTAACTACTATGTTAGATTCTACCATTCCACTCACTTCAAATGAGTGGGATGAATGGGGTGATCCACGAGAAAAAAAATATTATGATTATATTCTATCTTATTCTCCTTATGATCAAGTGAATGTACGTGAATATCCTAATCTTCTTGTAACAGCAGGGTTTTTTGATTCACAGGTTCAGTATTTTGAACCGTTAAAATGGGTTGCTAAGCTTAGAGAAAACTGGGCAGGAAATAATAAACTTTATTTGCATATGAATATGGAAGCTGGACATGGTGGTAAATCAGGAAGATTTAGATATTATAAGGAAGTTGCGTTGGAGTACAGTTTTCTCTTGGATCTTGCGGAAATAAAAAAGTGATGAATTCAAAGAAGGTGTGAATTTTTAGTAACAAAAATAATCTCACTTAAGACAACTTTTAAGACTCCTGCAACCGGTATTGCAAACAACATTCCCAACGGTCCAATCAAAGTTCCACCAATAAGTAATACTAACATTACGGCCATAGGGTGCAAACCAACACTTTCTCCAACAACGAGGGGTGTAATAAAATTATTATCAATTTGTTGAACTACAATAAACATAAGGATTATATCTAAAACATAAAACGGAGATGGTATTACATTAAACATTTGATGATTTAATGCAATATCATTACCAACATTATTCATTAAGGCGATGAGAACTGCGGGAATCATTCCAATGAATGGGCCTACCATAGGAATGAGGTTTGCTAGGCCTGCTATAATACCAATGAAAACAATTAGTGTAATATTTGCGCCAAAATAATTAAGTATGAATAATCCAATTATTGATAAAATTGCTACACTACTTGCTGCTAATATCTGCCCTCTCAAATATTTTGATATTTGTTGTTCTATATTGTAGATCATTCGGAGTCCCACTTCAAGATACTTGTTTGGAATAAAACGTACTAATGAGCGTTTAAAATCATGATATTCTATTAAAAGGATGATAGTAAAAATGAGTATCATAAAGGCTACGAAGAAAAAACTCCCAGCTGAGCCAAGTAGTGATAAAACATTTTGAAAAACTTCTAGCATTGAATTTTTAGCTACCAAAATTAGTTTTTCACTTTCTGGAATCATATTTGCAAATCCTTCAGGCAAATAATTTTTTATGCCTAAGGACAGATCTTCGATGCTCGTAGCGAAATCTTCTCTTTGAATTTTTTGAACGAATAATTTTATCTGTGAACCTAGATTAGAAATAAAACTACCAACAAATGTTGCTGCAATTATAATCACAGAGGTAATTATTAATACAACCCCCAATGCTCTAGACCGCATATATCTTTCAATGTAATCTACTGCTTGGAGAAAAATTGTTGTAAATAAGAATGCGAATACTAACATCCCAATTATAGGGGCAAGGAATGGAAGAATTTCTATAAAGATGATTCCAATAATAATAAACAATAAAAGCCGATATATTTTTTGAATGGGAGGCAAAATTAATTTGTGCTGGTTAATTCTTCATTCGTTTTTCGAAGACGTTCTCCCAGTACCCTAGATAAATTAAGTAGAATCTTGTTCCCTAATTCAGGATCCCTTTTCATAAGTGTCAATAAATCAGTTCTAAAAAATCCAATTAATCGAGAAGGTTGCATAGCCGTTGCAGATGCAGAGCGAGGTTCGTCATCTAGCAATGCTAATTCTCCAAAAAAATCACCAGTTTCTAATGACGCAAAATTGGTGTTTGTATCAGGATCAATTATATTAACTAATCCATCAAGAATAACATACATTCCTTCAGCAGGGGCAAGTTTTTTGAAAATATATTCCCCAATTTTATAATTTCTTTCATGAGTTAATCTTACCACTTCAGATAATTCTTTATCTAAAAGGTTCTCAAACATAGGTATACTCTTTAATAGTGTAAGAATTGGGTCATTGTCTCCCTTTTTTCGAAAATAATTTTTGTATATAGCTTTCATATTATTAACCGTTTATTGAAAGTGTAGTGAATGAACTTGCAATAATAATTTCAATAATTACAAAATAAGCTCCCACAATAGATTTCTCCCATATTTTTGCATTGTTTTGCCAAAGCCAATATGTGAAAAGGACACCATTATATAAAAATACCCATTGGGATATTATATTGAATGAAAAATGAAAATCATGGAGATATAGTATTATAAAAAAAATCCCAATTCCCATAATTACTAAAACAAATTCAGTTAAATAATGTACTAATAAAGATTTTTTGTTCTCATCCATACCTTATCCTCACTTTGTATTCAATATATTACAAAAAAAATCCCCGAATTTTATCGGGGCTACAGTTGTTGATAATTTTTCATAGGGAATGTTAATGGACTTCACATTCACTCCACCAGCTTTCACCACATTCACATTCATTCCCCTTCCTGTCCCAGCATTCTTTATCGATATGCCATTCTACGATTTTCCCATCCAACATTTTGTTATCATAAAAATATTCGGTTGCTTTAATTCCATTATCATACCAGTATACCCACAAGCTGTCTTTCTGACCCTTATGATATATACCTTCTAATCTTTTTTGTCCACTTTCATACCAATAGGTCCAGGTCCCTTCCCGAAGTCCATCTTCAAAAGTACCTATCATTGATTGTGATCCAGTGAAATGGAATACCTCCTGTTTAATCAATTCTAAACCGCGGTCAGTATCTTTGTGATAAAAAATACTGCTTATGTTGCCATTATTATAGGTCTCAACTGTCCTAGAAGTATCATTACCTAGACAGAATTTCGAAATAAAGATAAATACAATAAGAATTTTTTTCATGAAACTGGTCTATATCCTTCTGTAATCTACTAATGCAATAGCATTAAAAAAACCAACACATTATGTTGAGTATGATTCCTTGTCTTTCGTATTATAAAGGTTATAAACAATCAATTTTATGAAACTCTTATTGCTTGCGTTAATAGCCTTTTTATCCAGAAAAGGGATTAAAGTATTCCCATTCAACTTTAAATGGATCTCAAAAAAAGATAAGGGTCAACACACATCGGATTGTAATTAAATATCTAACCTAAGGAATCAAATATGAAAACATATTTTCAAGGAATATTAGTAGGAATATTATTGTCTATCTCAATTATACTCTTTATTGGAGCAAAAAATCATAGAATAGAAGTTGGTAGATTTCAATATTATATCAGTACCGATGATATAACGAAAAAACATTACTCACGTATTTTTGATAGCTCTACTGGCATTGTATATCATAAAACTTATATGCCAGGTGGTGACCAAGCAGATGTTAAATGGGTAGATGGTGAAAGAATTGAAAGGCGGTATTTCAGGCCCGATATGTCTATCTGGAATACCGAAACATGGGAAGACTATAAAAAGGCATATGAAGAAAATCGAAGCAATAATTGAATCCGGATTGAGATTAAATTATATACAAATAGTAAAACTATTTTAATAGAATCATTTTTTTCGTTTGGATAAATTGATTTGCTTGTATTGTATATAAATATACTCCTGCAGATACTGTTTGACCTTTATTATTGGTAGCATCCCATTGGATTGCTCTACGATTTGCAACTTGACGGCTACTAACCAATTTTTTTATTTCTCTGCCCATAATATCATAAATAGTAAGGTATACTAAAGCGTCCTCTGGTAGATCATAGCGTAAAGTAGTTATGGGGTTGAAAGGATTTGGGTAATTCTGATATAAAACAAATTTATCTGGAATATTGTTTGATGATTTTATATTTAATTCTGAATTCATACTTCCCGGTGTTGGATTCATAAAAGCCCAAGTATTACTACCATCAGTTATTCTACCATATGAAAGATCTGAGCTTTGCTCACCAAAGATAATATGGTCTAGAATAGTAACACCATCATTATCTACTAAAAAAAGACCTTCACCTTCTGCACTTATTTTAAAATTAGTGTGCAATAATCCTTGTTCTTCATTATTGTCACACCAGATCAACAAATAATCTCCTCCTTCAATAAGAATATTTTCATTTGGAAATTTCCATTTTATTTTATTATTGAAATCATCACTTAGATATAATCCTGAGAGATCTATTGAACTATCAGATTGATTATAAAGTTCAATCCAATCATCATATTCACCTTCATCATCCATATTTGTTGATTCATTAATTGCCAAAAATTCATTTATTTTTAAATAATCTTTATCTGATATTTCAATTTCAAATGGGTAATCATTCAAATCATATATATAATATGCACCCATGTCAATGTAACTGCCATTTGGATCTAGATCATCATTAGGATTTCCATTATCAATACATGGAGAATTATCAGATAATTCAAAATCATAAATTTCTGGTTCTATAAAAAGTGGATCTAAAAGAAGATTCCCCTGACCTTCTATTATTTCCATATCTGATAAAGAATAGTCTATACTAATCTCAGATAGCTCATCATTATAAAATGATAAGGCATTGCTCTTATAGAAGATGGAGTTAGTGATAATGGCTATCCCTCCACCTGCTCCCAAATTTTTTTCATAACAATGGATAGTTGTATCATTATTAGCAAATGTATTGTTTTGTACAATAGCTTGAGAGTTATCTTTAACAGCTATAGCTTTGCTACATCCAACGATTAAATTTTTAGTTACAATTATTTCTGAACCCTGCCCAACAGATATACCTTTATCACTTGAATGATATATCAAGTTTTCTGAAATATGGACATTGATAGAATTTTCTCCAATATCCAAACCATCTGAATTCACTCCTCTAAAATTATAAATACGATTGTTTTTTACTTCTCCATAGGTAACATTATCCAGATCTATAGCATCAGTGTTTGGCTGAGTAGAACCAAAAAATTCGCAATTTTCTATTAATGTTTGCCCTCCCTTAACATTGATAAAGTCACAGATATAATCACAGGTTATTGAACTGTTTCTTATAATACTGTTCCCCCCTTCTAAATAAATTGGAAAAATAACATCATTTATAATTACATTATCCAAAATAATGTTGGAGTTGATACCAGATATTGCTCCGCGATGTAGAACTGGATCAATACCCGTTGATGCACCAGATAGTTTTAGATAAGAAATGGCTGAAGTATCGATTTCATTATTAAAACAGATTGCTCCCCATCGATTGGCTTCATTATTATTAGATTTTATTTCTACTGGTAACCCCTCTATGCCATGAATTACTAATTTACCATTTACAATAATATTACCATTATCTGGCATTCTAATTTCAACGCCTTCATTTAATGTAAGAGTAGCTCCTTCTTCTATTATTAAATCATTGGTTACTACGTAGGGTTGTTCAGAATATAAAGTAGTATCTAATGTAATTATATCTGGCAAAATAGACTCTTCAGATAATTGGAAAACAGCTGTAAATGAACTGTCTATACTACAATTATATTCTAAACGGTTAGAATCAGTAATTCCTGCCCAACCGATGAATTCATAGCCAGATGCCGGGATTGCTAACAAAGAGATAGGAATGTTTTTAAAAAATATACCTTCCCCATTTTCAGAGATCATTGGTATATCATTGATCATAATTTTCCCAGAACCCATGGGTTCAACAATTGTTGTTAATTGAATAGATCCATCCAGCTCTAATTCATTGATAAATTGATTATAAACCCTTGCATTTCTCGTTGACGAAAATTGTTTTATTTTATCCAATTCATTTTGCCAATAATCCATTGAATTAATTCCTCCTTCATCGCCCCAACGCGTTATATGTTTTGGCATCTCTTGATATATAGCATTACTTAAGCTATCCACAATTGTATTGATTCTATCTGGGAAGAATGTATTACTTAAATGAGCAGCAGATCGTTGAATAAAACGATTTCTAAATAATTCACTATCTAATAAATAGTTGAATAGTTCATAATCATCTATTAAATCATCCAATAGATTAGAAGAAATATTAGATAGATTAAATCCTCTATCAACATCTACAATTAGCCATTGCCATTTTCCATTCTCTTCACGTGGTCTCCACCATTCTCTATTATGTCCCCAGCTTGTATTTGCGCAATAAATTGTCATGATCAAATGGTCAATGAAACTATCTACGTTCATCCATGCTTCTATCTGTTCATAGTGAGTTGTTTCATTTAGATTATTATTCAAAATATAGTCTATCATTGTATTATAATGATTCATATCCCCCTCTACAACCATTAATTCTACCCTAGGCAAAAATGGTATTATGGATGGGACTTGAGTGTATTCCAAATGATCTAAATTATCTGGATCAACATCAAAATTTTCTGAAAAATATCTTGTATCAAATTTTTCACGAATATTATATATCCCCCAATATTCACCATTCAAAAAAAGTGCTGAAGGTCTATAGGCCATATATCCACAAACCATCATATCCATTATAATACTTTCAGTCATTGGGTCTCTAATTAGTGTTTCTTCCCAATCATCACCACCATTGCGAAATACAATTCTTGAAAAATCAGCTATTTGTTTATTTTCAAATAATTGGTAATTAATTACATCTTGACCAAAACGACCTCGGGTATAGATCGTGAATGGTTTCTGAGGCTTGGTCCAAATATTAAGGCCTCCAAGTCTCGCGCCCGCATGAGCAGTAAAACTATAGCCTGTTTCTGGGGTGAAATATTGAATGGAGATTGGAATTTCTCTTTGTTTATACTCATTTGCATAGATTCCAATATTTTCATCCCAAAGAGTTGCGGGGTCGGCCACTAGAGATATGGTAACAAGCTCAGTTTGCTCAGAAATAAAATAGGTCGCAATATTTATTTCGCTAGGGAGTTTAGATTCTTGTAAAGAAATAGTCCTCAATACAGTTGTAGTATCAATATTTAAAGGACCAAAGTAAACATTCGAATTGCTATTTGGTCTAGAACCGTCAAGGGTAAAATAGATTTGCCCTTCATTTGAATTTGTCGAAAGTTCTACATTTTGTGAACTATTGTAAAATCCTGAAGCTAATGAGATATTTACCATTTCAGAATGAATCAAATTAGTTGATGGGATTGAATTATTTACTTGTCCAGGTGTAGGATGCCCAAAAAAATTCCAGGTACTATTATCACTATTTTTACCGTATGATATATCTGTTATTTGTTCATCAAAACTAATTGAATCAATTAGAATTATCTCTGCATAACCTATACCAATTAATTCTAGATCAAAGCTGATATCTGAACTTGTTCTATTCACTTGATGCAACTCGACTGCAAGAAGATTTTGACCATTGACTAGATCATTAGAACTTATGATTGATTCAAAAAAATTATCTTCATTGGATCCATTTACCCCTGAAACAGCATAGGTGTCAAAATCAATCTGACCTTCTGGCATATTAGATCTTATGATCTCGTTTCCATTCAAATACACAACCGCACCATCATCTCTTTTTAATCTGATAGCTAAACGTTGTATCTCCTGTAATGAATCTAAATAAAAAGAATTTCTGAAATAGGTTGTGATATATTTATTATCTTCATCTGGTCCAAAATTGACCAACGTCTCTTCATCACCATCTCCATACCCAAGCTCTGCATTCCCAACACTCCATGTCTCATCATTGTATTGGATCTCTTTCCATGCAAAATTTTGATTAGAACCGTTATCAAGATATTTCCATAGAGATCCTTGTTCGATAAGAATATAGTTTTGCTCTTCACCTACTTTATATAAACCAATTTCTTCACCTGCTTTACTCAATTTAAAATTTGTATGAAAATGTCTTGTTGTGTAATTATCCCAAGGCCAATATGGTCTTGTATATGTTTGATTGGGCTGTTCATCATAGTTATCAGCCCAAACTATCAAATAATCATCAGGGCCAATGATTGTATTATCAGGAATTTCCCATTTTAAAGGATCATTAAAATCGTCCGTTAAAAAAAAACCATTCATAGTATATGGTTCTGATCCTGGATTATATAATTCTATCCAATCACTATAATCATCAAAATCATACATTTCCGGATAGATCGTTACATTAGATGCCATAAATTCATTAATTGAGATTACCTGTGTATAAATATTTGAAGTACATAGGAAGAAAGATAAAAAGTAGAATTTTCTCAAAATAGACATATTTATTATGTTTGCAATGATTAAATAAATTAATATAAAAAATTAATTAAAATGATAAATCTTATACAAAATAGAATGTTTAATATCATGAAGGCAAAAAAAGTATCTTATAGAGAGGGCTTTAATCCTTCAAAGATTGTACGTTTTCATGAAAAAATGGGTAACGTAGAAACTCCATTAATCGATTTATCTGGTTTAGCGAATGAATTAGGAATAGGTAAACTACTATTAAAAGACGAGAGCTATAGGCTTGGTCTCAATGCTTTTAAGGTTTTAGGTGCGTCATATGCAATGTATAGGCAAATTGAAAAAAACCCTCGAATCGCAATATTTTGTACTGCCACTGATGGAAATCATGGTAGGGCCGTAGCATGGATGGCAAAGAGGTTGAATCGAAAAGCAATTATTTTTATGCCAAAGGGAACCGTACAAGATAGAATTGAAGCTATAAAAAAAGAAGGTGCGGAAGTTCTAGTGATAGATAAAGGATATGATATTGCTGTAAAAATGGCCAGTGATCGTGTAAAAAAAGAAAATCAAATACTCGGGAATAATACATGGTCTTTAATACAAGATACTGCTTGGAGCGATTATGAAGAGGTGCCATTAGATATTATGAAAGGCTATTGGACACAAGCCTATGAGATTACTAAGCAGCTTCAAGGTCAAAAGATAGATGTCTTATTTTTGCAATCTGGTGTAGGTAGCTGGGCAGCATCTATTATAAGTTATTTTTTACAGCAATGGGAGGATGTGCCTTTTTTTATTGGTGTTGAACCCTATTCTTCAAATTGTCTTTTTGAATCAATGAAAGCAGGACATCGAGTATCGGTTGAAAATAAGGGGACAACCATAATGGCAGGATTGGATTGCGGATCTGTATCAACTATTGCATGGGATATATTAAAATACAGTTTGATAGGATCATTATCTATCTCTGATCAATTAACAAAAACTGCTATGAGGAGATTAGCGTTCCCTATATTAAATGATTCAGAAATTATTTCAGGTGAATCAGGGGCAAGTGGATTAGGAGCGTTGTTTGGATTAAGTAGATCCAACAAGTATGATGGATTTAAAAAGAAGGTCAATTTGAATAAAGATTCAACTGTATTAGTCATAAATACTGAGGGGAATACAGACCCAGTGAATTATCAACGTATATTGAATGATATTTGTTAGGAGTTTATGAATGATAAAAATTCAATCAATGTGATGTATATCACGTGTGTTTTGTATATTTTAATCGTTTATTAAATGATGATAGGTCCGCAGTATAGAGGACCGCAGTTAGGTTGGGGGGTTAATCCCCTTACCTCGGCTAACCCCTCAACCTACAGTCTATAATGATTTATGATTGTAATGCGAATTGTTCTCCATGTTTGAGGAGTAACTGACCATATGTCTTTTGTACTTATCAATAATATTTT
>MDTE01056416.1_pt1 | contig 18416 bp, 17 predicted proteins | sample 811231 | NCBI WGS metagenome assembly MDTE01 (sample SAMN05326651, study PRJNA326480) | marine metagenome | isolation source: seawater | place: Indian Ocean: Red Sea | collected 2010 | reverse complement strand
TAGTGTATGTTATGGTGCTAATTCCAATGATCAATTGTCTCAAGGTTTAAATATGGCAATCATTGCACTAATTAGTGTAACTGGAACTGTTCTAGGTGGAATCATCTCTTTTGTCGTATTTTTAAATAAAAGACAAAAACAAATTAAAAATAAGGATTTAAATGCTTGAATTATTAAGAAGATTAGGGCTTCCAGAGGGTTTTTCAGCTCAATCTCAATCAATTGATTCAGTTATATCATGGGTTCACATTTTAATGTTAATTTTATTCATTGGTTGGGGCTCTTTTTTTATTTACACACTAATTCGATTTAGAAAAAGACCTAATGTCTCCGCTGATCCCAAAGGAGTAAAAAACCATTATTCTACTTATTCTGAAGCTGCAGTAGCAATTTTTGAAATTATTTTACTAGTTGGTTTTTCTTTTCCAGTATGGGCAAACAGAGTTGAAAATGTTCCCGATCCATCTAAATCTCAAGTAATTAAAGTTGTAGCTCAACAGTTTAAGTGGAATATGAGATATCCAGGTGAGGATGGAGTTTTTGGTAGAACATCCCCAGATTTAATTGATGATCAGGGCTTAAATTTTATTGGTTTAGACAGGAAAGATACTTATGCTTCAGATGACATAATTACTACACAAGGACATATGCATTTACCAATAGATAGAGATATTACTGTTGAATTAACTACTCGAGATGTTATACATAGTTTTTTTATTCCAGTCATGAGAGTCAAACAAGATGCCATACCAGGAATAAGCATACCATTTTGGTTTACACCTACCAAAACTGGTTCATGGGAAATTGCATGTGCTCAGTTATGTGGTAATAGCCATTATATAATGAAAGGTTATGTTCATGTTCATACTCAAAAAGGTTTTGATTCGTATATGAAAGCTTTGAGTATAATACAAGAAATTGATGATTATGATTTTACTTTTGAAGCAGAATCTACGCTGTCTCAAGTTATTGACTCTCTGAAAAAAGATGATTCCACTAAAGCTGAAGAGTTAGCTTTATTTGCATTGTCTCAAGCTGAGCAAGCTAAGATTGATAAAGAATCATCTGGTGGCGATGACGATTCTTGGGATGATTGGGGTGATGACTGGTAATTATCATTATTAATATTCATTGAATTTTTTTTTAAAAGACTCACATTTTTGGTTGAAGCGGTATGCACAATTTACCGTGATTTGTACATTAGGACTAATCTTTTTAGGAGGTTTAGTTAAAAGTCATGAATCAGGTCTATCTGTCCCAGATTGGCCCAATACATACGGTGAATTCATGTTCACATTCCCATATTCAAAATGGGTTGGTGGAATTTTTTACGAGCATTTACATAGATTGTTTGCATCCTTTGTTGGTTTTCTGATTTTAATTTTATCCTTTTGGATTTGGAAAATAGAATCAAGAGTTTGGCTAAAAAAACTAGGTTTTGCTGCTTTATTTACAGTTATCCTCCAAGGTCTCTTAGGTGGTTTAACAGTAATTTTTCTTTTGCCGACCCTAATTTCAATGGCTCATGGTATATTAGCCCAAACTTTTTTTTGTATAACTATTGCCATTTCATTTTATTTAACATCAAAAAAAACTTTTAACAAAAATATATTGTCATCTCATCATTCAAAATTTATAAAGTTGGTATTTCTATTAACATCGAGTGTATATGTTCAGTTAATACTCGGAGCTTTGATGAGACATACGAATTCCGGTTTGGCAATACTTGATTTTCCGCTTTCAAATGGACAGCTTATTCCTTTCCCAAACGAAAATTTATTATCTTCAATTAATTACTTAAGATTTGACCTTGGTTTAAATTCTGTTAATCTATTTCAAATTATTAGTCATTTATTGCATAGAGTAGGAGCAATTATTGTTTTTGTTATAAATGGAATTTTATTGGTACATACCCTAAAGTTTCATAGAAGTAATGATAAATTTTTAATTCCTGTATTATTTATAACTCTCCTTATTTTTACTCAAATTTTTTTAGCAGCTTTTGTTATATGGACAAGAAAATCTCCTTTAATAACAACTTTTCATGTTTGGACTGGTGCATTGATATTGGGTTCATCTTTTCTGCTTTTATTAAGGTCATTTAATTCATATCAAATTAATAAAACATTTTTTTCTTTTTTGTTTTCAAAAAATAATTCCAAAAAAAAAAATAAAAAATCATCAATGAATTTATTTTATTCTTTCATTGAATTATCCAAACCTAGAATTATGTGGTTAGTTGTTATTTCAACAATGCTTGGTTATTATTTAGGTTCAATTAACAATACTTTATTTTTGTTTAATTTTTCTACAATTCTTTACACAATTATTGGAACAATGTGTGTTTGTTCTGGAGCAAGTATATTAAATCAATTTTTAGAAAAGGATTTAGATAAAAATATGAACAGAACAAAAAACCGTCCTCTACCTTCTGAAAGAATCAAACCCGAAACAGCTAGAAACTTTGGTACTTATATATCTGCTCTGGGTATTATTATTTTTTTTATATCGGTTGATATTTTAGTTGGTTTTATTGCTTTCTTAACTATTTTTTTATATGTTATTATTTATACTCCTTTAAAGATGAAAACAACTCTAAATACATTTATAGGAGCTATTCCTGGTGCATTACCCCCATTAGGAGGTTGGGTATCTGGAACTGGAAAAATTGAACCTGGTGCATTAATTTTGTTTAGCATTTTATTTTTTTGGCAAATTCCTCACTTTTATTCTATAGCGTGGATTCATAGAAAAGATTATGCTAAAGTAGGTTTTAAAATGTTACCTATTCATAATTCTAATCTAAAAAGAACTTCATTTTATTGTGTTTTTTTTACGATATTATTAATTATTTCCACATCTTCTTTAACTTGGATTGGTTTAACCGATCAATTGTTTTTGTATGGTTCATTATTAATTGGTTTAATATTTTTATATTTTTCAATTGAAACTTTTTCTAAATGGACATATAAAAAAGCTAAAAGATTATTAATTGGATCTATATTGTATTTACCAGTTCTATTATTTATTTTAATATTAGATAAATCATTTTAATTTATTTTAAGTTTTAGTTGGAGGTTAATTTGAAATTAAAAAAATATATAAAGTACATTTTGCTTTTGATTCCAGTTTTAGCTGTATTTATTTTGACTGATTACTTTTCAAACAAAAAATTACCTATTTTTGGTAATGTAAATAATTTCATTCTATATGATCAAGATGGAAATGAATTTAACAAAGAAAATCTTATGGGTAATTTTTGGATTTCGGACTTTATATTTACAACTTGTGCAGGACCATGTCCTGTAATGTCATCACAATTTCAAGGTTTTCAAAAAAAGTACTCTAAAAATGATAAATTAAAGCTATTATCAATCTCAGTAAACCCTCAATATGATACCCCAACTATTTTACAAAATTATGGTGAAAGATATAGTGCAGATTTTGAAAAGTGGAATTTTTTAACTGGTGATGTAAATGAAATTCATAATCTTGCTTTAGAAAGTTTTAAGGTTGGTGATGCTGAAAATCCAATTTTTCATAGCGCCTTTTTTATTCTTATAGATGATAAAGCACAAATAAGAGGTTATTATAATAGCACTATTAGTGAGGATATAAATAAAATGTATTCTGATATTAATATTTTAATGAAGCAAAAGATTTAAAATGTTTTTTAGTAAAAAATATCTACTTTCTTTATTTCTTTTATTAATAAATTGCGCTTCTCATCCAACAATTGCTGACCGCACGCTTGAAAAAGGTGAAGAATATTATGGATATACTATTTCAACAGAAAACATATTTCCTGTTTTATTTTATAGATATGGATTATCAGATGTAAGTGATATTGGATTAAGATTAGGAATCCCTGTTTACGGTTCTGGTTTTGATTATTCCAGAACATTGTATGAAAAAGGGAAAAAAAGAGATGTTTTAAATATTGGTTGGAGTTTAAATCCAAATTCTAACCTAGATTTTACGTACTATAAATTTTTAGATGGCAAAAAAGAAGGTAGTTCATTTTATTGGGCTTTAAGGGGAATGTTGATTCCTGAAGGTTCTTACACAGAAAGTGGTTCTAGTTCAAGAATTGGAATATTGGTTGGTATTTTTCGAAAAGGAAAAATTGGAATTGAGGGTGGTTATTTTCATGATTTTGCAAGTATGCCAATTTCAAAATTATATATACCATCTTGGTATAAATTTATTGCTAAAGATGAAAATAAAGAAAAATTTGGAAGGTTTGATTTACCTCATGTTTCACCAGCAGGTTGGCCTACTCAACATTCAAGATTAGTTGGTTTGTCTCTAAGATTAACATTTTCATTAAATTCAAAATCATTAGTCGACGAAAAAAAAAATGATTTAAATGAGTGATTTTTTACAAGATATTCATTCAAAAAATAGATCAGAGGTTCTTAAATATTCCAAATCAGTTGTTTCATCTTCAAATTCTCTTAAAGATTTTTTTCAAAATATTTTTGTTATTGTTGCATTATTTAAGAATGTAAAGTTATACAATGAAACTTTTTATTATCATCCGTTAGTTGATTTAAATTCCATTAAAAATATTGCCTCAATGAATTTGGGACATTTATCTCATGCAATACCATTAAAAGCAATAGAGATTCTAAAAACAATCCCAAGAAATAATTTGTTAAAAAAAAATAATAACTCTAAAGTAGAGCCTGAAATGTTAAATTCTCCTCTTTTAATTGATGATTTTATAAGATCAGTTCTTAAAAGAGATTTTAATACTTCAAGAATAGAAGCTTCAAAAATTATTGCAATGTCAGATAATCCAGTGTCTATATTTGAAGTTTTAATGGAATTATCAATACCAAATTTTAATTTGCTTGGTCCGATTACATATTCTATTTACAGAGCGGGAAAGTTTTCAAATAATGATTTTATGAATTTTATTGATATTTTGATTGCTTCAGATATTCGTTTTCTTTATGAAAAAAAATTTGAAAAAAAAAAAAAATTAATCCAATTATATTTTTTCCGAGGTTTAAAAAGAAAAAGAATAATTTACATTCACTTGTTTTATTTTGTTTAGGATTGCGTCTATGGAATAATGAAAGTCCTAGACAATTAAATTTTCAAAAAAATATATTATTATTTTTTGAAAGAAATTTTGAAGTTGATAATGAAAAAAAAAATAAATTTAAACCATTGAATAAAACTTTCAGTTCATTACCTGAAGTTTTAGAAACAAAAGACCCAATGTATGTTTCTTCATTCTTATATCAATCGAAAAAAACATTAAACTGGGAATGGTCAATTGAATTATTAAAAAGATATGATAATAATTCTAAAATAAAAGAAAAATATCTATTTATAGATTCAATTTTATATTTGGTTAAAAACTTAAGAAATGAGTTTTTGATTTCCCTGTCACAATATTTAATCTATTTTGATGAAAATTACAATAAATGAATGATTTACAAGAAATTGACAATCTCTTTAATAAAGGTGTGGATTTATTCAATCAAAAAAATTTTTACGATGCTCATGAAGAATGGGAAGAAATGTGGTCAAATTATTATTTGAAGGATAGATTGTTCATTCAAGGCTTAATTCAAGTAACTGTATCTTTTTATCATTTATCAACGAATAATATCAAAGGTGCTAAAAATCTCATGAAAAGAGGTGTTGAAAAATTAAATCAATTTCTACCAAATAACGTATCATCACATTTAAATATTCGAGGAATTAATTCCTCCAAATTTATTTTAAGTATAAATGTCTGTCACGAAAATTTAATTTTAATAGATAGTTGCAATCAGTTTGATTGGAATTTGGTTCCAAAAATAAAAAAATAAAAATGTTAAAAATTGGATTATATATAGATGATTTTCAATTTGGTACTGCTATAGCTGATTTATTATCAAACGCAAACTACCATTTTAAATTTTTTGAGAAAAAAGACTTCAATTGTAATAATTTTGATTTTATAATAATCGAATTTGATGATTTGAAAAATTATAATTCAGAAAAATTAAATAAATACAAAGACGCGTTTTCAGAATCAATCGTTATTGTAACTTCAGTTGATATAACAAAAGATTTTATTTCCTCACTAAAAAAAATAGGTTGGAAATGGGTTTTTAACAAATCAACAATGAGAAAAAATTTGATAAATATATTAAATGATGTTTCAACAATATAATTATTTGTCTTATACTCTTTTTCATTCAGATTTTAAGCATTAAATTTATTTATGTTAATTGTTTTGAATTAATACTCTGTGATAACTTATGCCATTTGTAACAAAAATTTTTAAATTCTGTGCCGCTCATCAATATTCTAATCCTAATTGGGATTTAAATAAAAATATTGAAGTTTTTGGTAAAGATCATAGAATCCATGGACACAATTATGATCTTGAAATTACAGTAACCGGTAAAATCAATGAAGATACTGGTTTTTTAGTTGATTTAGGCGATTTAAAAAAAGTTGTAAATGAGAAAGTTGTAGATTTATTAGATCATTCAACTATTGATCAAGATATTGAATGGTTTAAACAAAAGCAACCTTCTACAGAAAATTTAGTCATTTGGATTTGGAATCAAATTGTAAACGACATTAATGTAAAATTATATAGAGTTCGATTGAAGGAAACACCTACAATATATACAGATTATTTTGGAGAGGATATTGAAATTTAAAGAAAAATTATTTCTTTTTTTATCTGCAATATTCTTGACAGCTTTAGTTTTAGGTAATATTATTGGAACAACTAAATTTGTAACTTTTTATTTTTTCACTGTTCCAGCTGGAGTTTTAGCATACCCTTTTACTTTTTTAGCTACTGATTTAATTTGTGAATTATATGGGAAAAAAAGAGCACAATTTTTAGTTATTGTTGGTTTTACCATGAATTTTTTCATGCTTGGTTTAATGACATTAGGTCATTTCTTGTCTGATGCAAATGGTGTTTCAGGAGGAACCTCAGTATTTGAATCCGTATACAAATTTATGATAGGAAATGTTATAGCTTCAATGATTGCATATTTAATAGCTCAAACCGTTGATGTAAATTTATTTCATTTTTGGAAAAATTTAACTAAAGGAAAACATTTGTGGTTAAGAAATATTTTTTCGACTACTGGAAGTCAATTAGTTGATACTGTATCAATTTTATTAATTTTATTTTATTCAAGTAATTTAGGTGAAAATGTTAATCAATTAAGTGACTTAATTCCATTAATTTATTCATCATATCTATTTAAATTTTTCTTTGCTTTATTTGACACACCTTTATTTTATGTAGGAGTTTGGTTTTTTAAACCAAAAATTGAAAATGAATGATTCCAATTTAAAAAAAATAGAAGAAATAACTAAAAATTTGCTTAATGAGATTGGAGAGGACACTGAAAGAGAGGGCTTATTAAAAACTCCTTCAAGAGTTGCTAAAGCCTGGCATGCTTTTGTTAAAGGTTATTCTCAAACTCCAAAAGAAGTTGTAGGAGATGCTGTTTTTGAAGAAAGTTGTGATGAAATTGTTACTGTAAAAGATATAGATTTTTTTTCTCTTTGTGAACATCATCTATTACCTTTTAAAGGGATAGCCCATGTTGGATATTTGCCAGATAAGAAAATTATTGGTTTGTCAAAGATTCCAAGAATTGTTGAGGTTTATGCAAGAAGATTACAAGTTCAGGAAAGACTTACACAAAATATTGCTGATGCTTTACAAGATGTTTTATCTCCAAAAGGTGTTGCAGTTGTTATTGAGTCTGAGCATTTATGTATGCAGATGAGGGGAGTTGAAAAAAAATCATCATCTATGATTACCTCAGCAGTGCGAGGACTTTTTAGAGAGAACATACAAACTAGACAAGAATTTTTTTCAATGATTGGGAAAAAATAAATAGCAATGGGATTAATTGGAGCACATGTGAGTATAGCTGGAGGAATTGAAAATGCACCAAATAGAGGTACTTTAATTAATGCAAATTCAATTCAAATTTTTACCGCAAATCAAAATCAATGGTTTCCAAAGGAACCTCAAAAAGAAAATTATTTAAAGTTCAAAGAATTAATGGATCTTGAAACTCCCAAATTATCAGTAAGTCATGCTTCATATTTATTAAATATGGGTTCTCCTGATGAAAAAAAATTAAAAATGTCGAGATCTGCTTTCTTAAAAGAATTAGATAGATGTGATAATTTGGGAATTAATTATGTTGTTTTTAATCCTGGATCACATATGAAAACCGATGAGACAATGTGCTTAAAAAGAATTGCAGAAAGTTTAAATTATTGTATTGAAAATAGACCAGATTTAAATGTAAAAATTCTGATTGAAAATACTGCAGGCCAGGGGACAAATGTTGGATATAAATTTGAGCATTTAAAAATAATTTTAGATAATGTGACTAAAAATGAAAAAATAGGTGTTTGCTTTGATACTCAACATGGATTTGCATCTGGTTTTGATATTAGAACAAAAAAAGGTTGGGATAGTACATTTGACGAGTTTGATAAAATAATTGGTATAAACAATTTAAATGTTTTTCATGTGAATGATTCAAAAAAAGAATGTGGTTCAAGAGTTGATAGACATGCAAGTATTGGAAAAGGTTTATTGACATTGGAAACTTTTTGGTGTTTGGTTAATGATGAAAGATTTGAAAATTTGCCAATGATTCTTGAGACTCCAGATCCAACTATTTATGAGTCTGAAATAGAATTACTTAAAAAATTAAAGGGGAGTAAAAAACCATGAACAAATTTGATGTTTTGGTTTTAGGCGGTGGTCCTGGTGGATATGTTGCTGCCATTAGAGCAAGTCAACTAGGTAAATCAGTTGCTGTTATTGAAAAAGATAATTTAGGTGGTATATGCTTAAACTGGGGTTGTATTCCAACAAAATCATTGCTTAAAGATTCTGAGGTTTTACATCTAATAAAAAATGCATCTCATTATGGAATTGATATCAAAGATTATTCAATTAATTTTGATAAAACAATTAAAAGAAGTCGAAGTGTTTCAAAAAGACTATCAAAAGGGATAGAGTATTTATTAAAAAAAAATAAAATTAAACATATTTCAGGGTCTGGTGTTTTAAAATCACCTAATTCAATTGAGGTAATAACTAATGATGGTAATAGTGAAATTTATGAATCTCAAAATATTATCATAGCTACTGGCGCTAGAAATAAAGTTTTTCCTGGGTTAGAAACTGATGGAAAACTAGTCATATCCTCAAAAGAAGCTATGATATTAGAAAAGATACCGAAAAGTATGACTATAATTGGTGCTGGCGCTATTGGAGTTGAATTTGCAAGTTTTTATTCTGAGTATGGTACAAAAATTAACATTGTTGAAATGCAATCAAAATTATTACCTTTAGAAGATCATGAGATTTCATCAATTTTAAAAAAATCTTTTGAATCAAGAGATATTAACATTCATCTATCCACAAAAGTTGATAAAATTGAAAAACTAAAAGATGGTTTAAAAATTAATTTAATTGATGCAGATGATAATTTAAATCATATTAAATCAGATATTGCTTTAGTGGCAATTGGGGTTCAAGGAAATATTGAAAATATTGGTTTAGAAGATATTGGAATTGAAATTCATAATGGATACATCAAAACAAATGAATTTTATCAAACATCTTTAAGTAATATTTATGCAATAGGAGATGTTATTGGTCCACCATGGCTAGCTCATGTTGCATCAGCTGAAGGAAGAGTTTCAGCTGAACATATTTCCAATAAAAATATTTCAAAAATAGATTATAAAAATATACCAGGATGTACTTATTGTAGACCTCAGGTAGCGTCAATAGGTTTAACCGAGAATGCTGCAAAAGAAGCAGGTTTATCAATAAAAGTTGGTCGATTTCCATTACAAGCTAGCGGGAAGGCATTAGCTATTGGAGAACCTGATGGAATGGTAAAAGTTATTTTTGATGAAAAATATGGCGAATTATTAGGTTGTCATATTATTGGTTCTGAGGCAACAGAATTAATTGCTGAAGCTGGAGTTGTAAGAACATTAGAGACTACACAACATGAAATATTAAATACGATTCATGCACATCCAACTATTTCTGAGTCTTTTATGGAAGCAGTTGCTGATGCATATAATGAGGCAATTCACATTTAAAAGTTGAAAAATAATAATAAAAAATTACATTTAATAAATTTGACCAATTTAGATTATAATTATGCTTGGGATAAACAGAAAAAAGCGGTTGAAAACAGAAAATTAGGTTTAATTCCGGATACTTTATTTTTTGTTGAGCATGAACCTGTGTATACACTTGGTAAAAATTCAAACCATAATCATTTGCTTGATTCTCGTGATTTGAAAATACCAATTTTTAATATTGAACGCGGAGGAGATGTTACATTTCATGGTCCTGGTCAATTAGTGGGTTATCCAATTTTAGATCTACATTATCACAAATTAAGCATATCATGGTATATGAGAACTCTCGAAAAAGTTATAATTGAAACTTTAAAAGAATTTAAAATTGAAGCACATAGGCGTCATAGTTTTACAGGAGTTTGGGTGAATGATTTTAAAGTTGCAGCCCTAGGTGTTAAGCTTTCAAAATGGGTTTCTATGCATGGTTTTTCATTAAATATTAATAATAATTTAAAATTTTATGATGGAATAATTCCATGTGGTCTTTTTCAATATGATGTAACCTCAATGAAATCATTATTGAAAAAAGAAGTTGATATTAATAAAGTAAAAGAGATTATAACAAAAAAATTTGTTAAAAATTTTTCTTTTGAAAAGGTGAAATTTAGCAATTAATAATATTCATGGTTTTTCAAAGAAAAAAATTTTAGATATTTATAAATCGATGTATTTATCAAGACAGTTAGATGAAAAATTATTTTATTTATATTCAGATGAAAATTCATTTAATTCAATTTCTTCATCTGGATTTGAAGGATGTCAAATAGCAGCAGCAAACAATTTAATTCCTTTTGAGGATTGGTCCTATTTGTCAAAAAAAGATTTAGCATTTTCAATTGGTATGGGTGTAGATCTAAATAAAATAATAAAATCTATTTCAGATTCTAAAAAAATAAATAACTATAATCATGAAAATTTTAAAATTATTAATAAGGGTAGTTTTCTAGAGCCCGTTATTTTGCCATCAATAGGTTCTGCTATTTCTTCAATAAATGAAAATTCAAATAAAATTGTTTATTTATCAATTGAAAATAATGATATATTGAAAGGTGAATTTTTTGAAACAATTCAATGTTCAAGTTTAAAAAAACTACCCATAATTTTTCATATTCAAAAACCTAATAATTTTATTTTAAATCATCAAAATATATTAGATAATTTATCAGGTTTTGAAAATTTATTTAAAATTGATATTGATGGAGTCAATTTTTTTGAGGCAAACCTGGCATTTCAAAAGGCTGTTGAAAGAGCTAGAATGGGTAACGGTCCCACTATTATTATTTCAAATGCTTATTCACTAACATCTCATTTTTCATCCAATGCTAAAAAATATGAATATAATAAAATTATAGAATCCAATTTTGATAATGATCCATTATTAAAACTAAAAACAAATATTACAGATTTAGATTTGTGTGATATTAATGAATTTAATTTTTTAGAAAATAAAATTAATGAGGAGCTCAAAAATAATTTAAATAAAGTTAGACAAAATTTACTTGATGATGATTTTGAAAGTGATAAAAGTTCAGATTCCTCTTTTTTTAATTTTGATTACAAGAAAAATACAATAGATCAAAAAACAAATTTTTCTGAATCTATTTATAATGCTCTTTTTGAGGAGTTTTCAAAAAATGAAAAACTGATTTTATGTTATACTGAAATTGACAATGATAAATATAGAATAAATAATCGTCTTAAAAAAAAATATAGTAATAAAAGGGTGATTTCTCTTCCTCTCAATAGCTCCTCTTTGATAGGTGCATCTATAGGTTTTTCAATATCAGGCTATAAACCAATTGTAAAATTATGTTCACTAAAAGATTTGTATTCTTCATTAAGATATTTGAATTATTTATTGGCAAATCCAAGTATTGCTAATCTGCCAATGATTATTAGAGTCCCAATTATAGATTTAGAAGATTTAAATAGTTCGAATAATCTAATTTTAAATCCAGGTATTTTAAATATACCAAATATTAAAGTAGTCTATCCATCAAATGCTGAGGATGCAAAAGGTTTATTAAAAATGTCTTGCAGATCAAATTCATTTGTTATTTTTTTTGAAAATGAAAATTTATTTGAGAGTGAACACTCCATTTCTATTGAACCAGATGAAAATTATCTACACCCTTTTGGTAAATCTTCTATTAAAAAAGAAGGTAATGATATTACATTTATTACATATGGATTTATGGTCCATAAAATTTTGGAAGTAGCAAATATTTTGAAGAATGATTTTGATATTGAATGTGAAGTTATAGATTTAAAATGTTTAAAACCTTTAGATTTAAATTTAATAAAGAACTCAATTGAAAAATCGAATAAAGTAATTATAGCACACGAAGAGTTAATTGATCAAGGTCCAGGATCAGAATTATCTGCGATTATTTCAGAATCTTGTTTTGAGTATCTTGATGGTCCAATAGTTAGAATTGGTTCAAAGATTGAATTGTCGAATAATAACACATTTTTCGTATTGCCAAAAAAAGAAGAAATTATTCAAATTGTTACTAAATTAACAAATTATTAAAAAGCGGAGTTTAAAATGCTAAAAGATATTATAATGCCACAATTAGGTGAAGGGATAACTGAAGGAACAATTATTAAGTGGAATAAAAACGTTGGTGATAAAATTAAAAAAGATGAAGTTCTTTTAGAAATCGGCACAGATAAAGTTGATTCTGAAATTCCTTCTCCATACACTGGTGTTTTGAAAGATATTTTAGCAAAAGCTAATGATGTTTTCCCAATAAATGAGGTAATCGCTAAAGTTGATGTTTCTTCTACGGATGAAAAAATAATTAAAGATCAAATCGAAAATAATTCGGAACAAAAAGTTGAAGAAAAGATTCAGCAAAAAGTTGAAGAAAAGATTGAGCAAAAAGTTGAAGAAAATATTGAGAAAAAAGCTGAAAGTATTAGTATTCAAAAAAATGAAATCAATTCAAATGAGAATAAAAAAACTTTTTTTACTCCTTTAGTAAGATCCATTGCAAGACAAGAAGGATTGAGCGATCAAGAACTTTCATCCATAAGCGGATCTGGTCAATTTGGTAGGGTTACAAAAAATGATTTGATGAATTATTTGGATCAAAAAAATAATCAAAATAATGTAAAAAAATCTAATCAAGAAATTATAGAAAAAGAAAAAATAGATGATGTAAATATTATAAACAATCATCAACTAGATGAGTACGTTGAAGATATGGATAGAATGCGACAAGCAATTGCAAAACACATGCGTGAGAGCATTGACACCTCAGCACATGTTTATCTTGCATCTGAATGCGATATGACAAATATTGTTAAATTTGTTGCTAATAATAAATTGGATTTCTTAAAAAGAGAAGGTTTTAAATTAACTTTTACTCCGTTTCTTATCTTAGCTGCTGTCAAAACAATAAAATCTCTTCCTCAATTTAATTCTCATTTAGATGGAACTAAGATTATTCATAAAAAAAACATTAATATAGGGATGGCTGTTGCTTTAGAAAAAGGATTAATTGTTCCAGTAATTTCAAAATGTGATGAATTAAATTTTCTTGGAATTTGTAGAAAAGTTAATGAATTGGCCCAAAAAAGTAGAAAAAATCAAATTAATCCTTCAGAATTATCAGGATCCACATTTACAGTTACAAATTTTGGTATTTTTGGTTGTGTTTTCGGTCTTCCAATAATTAACCAGCCAAATTCTTCAATTTTAGGAGTTGGGGCTATTAAAAAAAGACCAGTTGTTATAGAGGATGATAATTTAGAATCTATTGCTATAAGATCAATCTGTAATTTTTCACTTGGCATTGACCATAGATTGCTTGATGGGGCAGATGGTGGAAAATTCTTAAAACACTTTGTTTCGATACTTGAAAATCTTGATACAGCTTCATTATTTTAATTATGAAAAAAATTCCACATAGCATTAATAAAAAACCAAATTGGTTAAAAACCAAAATCAATGTTGGTTCTAATTATAAAGAATTGAAAACAATGGTAAAAACTAAAAATCTAAATACGGTTTGTGAAGAGGCACTATGCCCAAATATTTATGAATGTTGGGAAAGGAGATCTGCAACATTAATGATTTTAGGGGATGTTTGTACAAGATCATGTGGTTTTTGCAGTGTTATTACGGGTAAGCCAATTTGGGATGATCCTGAAGAACCATTAAGAACAGCACAAGCTGTAAAACAAATGGGCCTTAAACACTGTGTAATAACATCAGTTAATAGAGATGAGTTAATCGATGGAGGTGCCAATATATGGGCTGAAACTGTTAAATTAACCCATAAGTTAAATCCTAAATGTTCAGTTGAGGTGTTAATACCTGATATGAAGAATAAAGACCATTCACTAGATATTATTTTTAATTCTAGACCTGAAATTTTAGGTCATAATATGGAAACTGTGCCACGGCTTTATAAAAGTGTAAGACCTCAAGCAAGATATGATTGGTCATTAAGTGTATTACAAAAATCAAAAAAATTTGGTTTGAGAACTAAGACTGCCTTTATGTTAGGCTTAGGGGAGACAGCGGAAGAAGTGTTTGAATTGATTAATGACATTTATAAAACTGGTTGTGATATTTTAGCGATAGGTCAATACTTACAACCAACAAAAAAACATTTACCTGTTAAAAGATATGTAGATCCAGAAGAATTTAAAATATATAAAAATTACGGTTTAGAACTTGGTTTAAAATGGGTTGAAGCGGGTCCACTTGTAAGAAGTTCATATCATGCTGATGAACAAGCTAAAATGTCAATTAATTAAATCAAAATATGAATTATAAATCATTCACATATTTTTTTATAATTTTTGCTTCGATTATAATGTCTTTGATATTAAATAATAATACTGTTAGCAATATTGATGATAAATCAATTGATTTACTAAATTCAAACTTTAAAAAAGAAAATTTTATTACTATTGGGAATCTTACAGGTGATGTTCCAGATGGTTGGATACAAGAAACACCACAATCATCAATGAGATTAACTCAGTTTAAATTGCCATCAAAAGATTCAGAATACAATGATGCAGAATTATCAGTTTTTAACGCAATTGGAGGTACCACTCAAGATAATTTAGATCGATGGTATAAACAATTTGATCAAATAGATGGAATTCCTTCAAAACAAAAAGCAAGAGTAAGAGATTTTTCAATAGCAGGGATGAAAATAACAATTACAGATTTAAAAGGAATTTTTACTGGTGGAGGAATGCCAATGTCTCCTTTGGTGAGAAAAGAGAATTTTAGACTTTTAGCTGCAATAGTTGAAACTACAAATGAAAAATATTATTTTAAATTAATAGGCCATGAAAATGTTTTAAAATATTGGGCTGTATCATTTGGAGAATTTATTGGGAATTTAAGACAAATTTAATTTTTATTTGACATTTTGTCATTAATTTTGACAAAATATCATATTAAAATTCATTGGCATATTTTTTGCTATTATTATTTGTAAATTATTGAAAGGCAGTTAAAAAATGGTTGATTCAGATATAAATGACGAAATTTATCCCGTTATGCCTCTTAGAAACACAGTTTTATTTCCTCAGCAGGTAATACCTACATATATTGGAAGAGAAAGATCGCTTAAACTTATAGATGATCTTCCAATGGGTAAAAAAATGATTGTTGTTGTTGCTCAAGAAGATGGTGCACAAGAAAATCCAAAAAGTGATGGTTTATATGCTTGGGGAACTCTTGCAATGGTTCTCAAAGTATTTGATATGCCAGACAATAGTAAGTCAGCTATTATTCAGGGAGTTGATAGAGTTAAGTTATTATCATTTGTTGATAAAGATCCATATTTCAAAGCAGTAGTTGAAAGAGTTGAAGATGATGAAATAGAGGGTATAGAATCTGAAGCTATGGCAAAATCAATTAGATCAGTATTTACTGACTTAGTTAAGGTTGCTCCATATTTAACAGATGAACATTCAGGTGTCTTAAATTCCATATCCAAACCTGGAAGATTAGCTGACAGGGTAATTTCATTAGTCACAATTCCAACTGCTGAAAAACAAGAAATATTAGAAGAGTTAAATGTTAAAAAAAGATTAGAGAAAGCAACTTTACTCTTAAATAGAGAAATTCAAAGAATTAATTTAGGTGAAAAAATACAAACTGAGGTTCAAGATGAAATATCAAAATCTCAAAGAGAGTACTATTTAAGAGAGCAGTTAAAAGCAATAAGGCGTGAATTAGGAGAGGAAGATGAATCAGCAGAAATTTCTGATTTAGAAGAAAAAATAGAAAATGCTAAAATGACTGAAGAAGCATCAAAAGTTGCAAGAAAAGAAATTGATCGATTAAGTAAAATCCCTCCACAATCTCCAGAATATTCAGTTTCACGAACTTATCTTGATTGGTTATTGGATTTACCTTGGAGTAAAACAACCAAAGATCGTGTAAACATTAAAAAAGCCAAATCTATATTAGATAATGACCATTATGGACTAGATGATGTCAAAGAGAGAATTATTGAATATCTTGCCGTAAGAAAGCTAAAAGAAAAGAAAACAAAGGATGGAAAAGTTAAAGGTCCAATATTGTGTTTTGTTGGTCCCCCTGGTGTTGGTAAAACCTCTTTAGGAAAATCTATAGCAAAATCCATGGGAAGAGAATTTGTTAGAATTTCTTTAGGTGGAGTAAGAGATGAAGCGGAAATTAGAGGACATCGAAGAACTTACATTGGTGCTCTTCCTGGAAGGATAATTCAAAGTCTAAAAAAAGCAGGAACAAATAATCCTTTATTTATGTTAGATGAAATTGATAAAGTTGGATCAGATTTTAGGGGCGACCCATCTTCTGCGTTATTAGAAGTTTTAGATCCAGAGCAAAATTTTTCATTTAGCGATCATTATTTAGAAGTACCTTTTGATTTAAGTAATGTTATGTTCATTGCTACAGCAAATTTAAAAGATCCTATTGTCCCTGCTTTAAGAGACAGAATGGAAATTTTAGATTTTTCTGGATATATTGAAGATGAAAAAATTCAAATTGCTAAGAAATATTTGATTCCTAAACAAATAGAAGAAAATGCATTATCTGTTAAAGATATTAAGTTTTCTGAAACAGGAATTAAGGAATTGATTAGATCATATACTAGAGAAGCTGGAGTAAGAAACCTTGAAAGAGAAATTTCTAATGTTTTAAGAAAAATTGCTAGAAAACAAGCAGATGGTTCTTTGAAAAAATCAAATATTAATAAATCTACAGTAAATGATTTTTTAGGTGCACCAAGATTTTATTCAGAGATGGCTGAAAGAATGAAAACTCCTGGTGTAGTAATTGGATTAGCTTGGACTTCGGTTGGTGGTGATATTTTATTTATTGAGGCATCAAAAATGCCAGGTAAAGGTTCCTTATCACTCACTGGAAAATTAGGAGATGTCATGAAAGAATCTGCTCAAGCTGCTTTAACTTATGTTAGATCAAATGCAAAATTATTAGGAATTGACCCTGATTTTCATAAAAAAAATGATATCCATGTACATGTCCCGGCTGGTGCTATTCCAAAAGATGGCCCATCTGCTGGAACAGCTATTTTTACAGCAATAGTTTCTTTATTAACTGACAAACCTGTAAAAGATACATTAGCTATGACTGGAGAAATTACCTTGCGAGGTGCTGTTTTACCTGTTGGCGGAATTAGAGAAAAAATTACTGCAGCACATAGATCTGGAATAAGAGAAGTTATTTTACCTCATTTTAATAGAAAAGATTTAGAAGAAATACCTGAAAGAGTTGCTAAAGATATGACTTTTCATTTTGCTAAAGAAGTAACAGATGTTGTAAAAATAGCATTTAAAAATCCTAAAATAAATAAAATTAAAAAAATTAATTCAATTCCTCAGGTTGCGGAGGCATAATATTACTTTTTTATTTAATAAATTTATTAAATTATTATCGTTTTTGGGCGGTTAGCTCAGTTGGTTAGAGCATCTGCTTTACACGCAGGGGGTCCTGGGTTCAAATCCTAGACCGCCCACCAAATCAAGCCCTTCTCTTATTGAGGAGGGTTTTTTGTATCTATTCTCAGTAAACTAATCCTAATGTAAATCAATTCAATGTTGACATACCTTGCAAACTAAATCATAAATAATAGCACAATTAATACCCCAAATTAATACCCCGCAGATGAAATAGGGTGGTATAACCTATTAATCGATAAAGGTTTTTTGTTTGTGGAATAATTAGTATATTTTTTTAAAGTTAAAAGAATGTAAAAATG
>MDTE01197540.1_pt1 | contig 18418 bp, 15 predicted proteins | sample 811231 | NCBI WGS metagenome assembly MDTE01 (sample SAMN05326651, study PRJNA326480) | marine metagenome | isolation source: seawater | place: Indian Ocean: Red Sea | collected 2010 | reverse complement strand
CCCTATACCATTTGCAAATGTATTTATCCCCAGTTTAAAAATTGGAGATATTACCGGTATTGATGGTCTATTTAATATTCCTAATATTTCAGTAAGCGCGTGCACTTTAACTATTTCTTATATTGGATATGATACTCAAAAAATTTATCTGGAATTTCCAAAAGATAATGAAAAAATTTTAAATATAAAGATTATGCCAAAAGTATTATCATATGAGGATGTAAATATTATTGGCATAAAACGAGAATTTATGGATAGATCAAATTCACCAGGCCAAATTTCATTTTCTCCCAAACATATATCAACACTACCTAATTTAGGTGAAGTAGATATATTTAGATCACTACAACTACTCCCTGGTATACAATTAGGCTTAGGTGGCACCTCAAAATTATTCATTCGAGGTGGGGCACCGGATCAAAATTTAATTTTACTCGATGGAATGCCAATTTATAAAACTGGGCATATGTTTGATTTTATTAGTGGAATTAATGCAAATTCGATTAAAGACGTACAGGTATATAAAGGTGGATATTCTGTAAAATATGGAGGCAGAATTTCAAGCGCGATTGAATTAACTAGTAAAAATGGAAATAGTTTAAAACCTCATGGAAGTATTTATGGGAACTTATTGAGCCAAGGTCTTTCTGGGGAATTCCCCATAATATCTAGAGGAAATTTTGTTTTTAATTTCAGAAACTCCACTAATTCAAAACTACAGACTAATCTATATAAGTCTATCCAAAATTTTATTACAGGTGATGATAGATTTAACTTAATAAGTGAAAATTCAGATACAAAAAGCACAATTTATAATCCACAATTTAGTTACAGAGATATAACAAGTAGATTATCATTTTTATTATCACCAAATAATAGTATTACAATTACAAACACTTTTGGGCAAGACTCTATTATTGAGACTAGACAATTCTTTGGATTTGCAGATGATTTATTATTTTACGATTCCACTTTTATTGATGAACTAACGGAATGGAATAGTCAAGGTAATATTTTTAATCTATCATCACTATGGGGACCTCGATGGGATACACAATTAACAATCTCTAGATATAAATATATTAGTAATTATCAATCCATCACTTCAACAAAAGATTCTTCAAATTTGGTTACAAGGGGGACTAATAATGAAAATAATGTATTGATTGACCAAAGTTTAAAATTCCATAATCGATATAATGGGATAAAAGATCATAAACTAGAGTTTGGGATTGATGAATCACAATATAGAATTAATTTCAATAATTTTCGATCCGAATCTCAATTATCAAATAGTTCTGAATTGAAACAAATCGCATATCTACACTCATTCTATTTTCAAGATAAATGGTCCTATAATAAATCGACATCTATACAATCAGGGATTAGGATTTCTTATTATTCTAAATATAATAATTATAATTTTTCACCTAGATTAAGCATTGTTAAAAAATTGAAAAACTCTCTTACTTTAGAAGCATCTGCAGGGAAATATTTCCAATATATACATCAAATTAATAATGATAATATAACTAGAGGTCTACAAGGTATGTGGGTATTATCATCAAAAAACATACCTATAATAAAGTCAAATAATTTCCATTTTGGTTTAAATTGGGATTTTAATCAATATAGTATAACATCAGAATTATACTATAGATATATTGATGATTTTTTCTTTTTTAATTCAGGGCCATCTATATTAGATATAGATAGATTAGAACAAAATCTTGTTATAAATGGGAATGGCTATGCACAAGGTTTTGAAATTCTATTTAGAAAAACAGAAGGTAAAATAACTGGTTGGACAGCTTATCAATTAAATAGAACAGAATATTCTTTCCCTAATTTTAATGAAAATGAAAAATTTTTGAGTGATTATGATGTTACACAAGAATTAAAATCAGTCTTTATTACAACAATCAATGGATGGAATTTTACAGCGAATTGGGTTTTTGCATCAGGTAGAGTATATACAAATAAAGATTATATAGATATTGATAATCAAGAAAAAATAATCCAATTATCAAATAATATAAATAAAGAACGATTGAACCCAATTCATCATCTTGATATTAGTATAGCGAAAACTTGGTTTATTTCAAAAATCAAAATTTATTCAGGACTTTCAATATATAATCTATATAATAAAAATAATATTAGTCACAGAAGATATAATCCATATACTTCAACACTTTCATCTTCTGATGTTTCAATGTTTGGAATTACACCTACATTATTTTTGAAAATTAAATTCTAGTATCCAAATAAATACTAGTGGAGGCGGGGAGAATCGAACTCCCGTCCGAAACAGAGTAATATAAGATGTCTACAAGTTTAGTTATCTGATTATTTTCTTATCTTACCATCTATCAGAAACAAAAATTTGGTAAGACCAGACTGCTAAATCTCATCCCAAAATCGCAGTCGAATTTGGAACCAGCCTTTAAAAATGACGCTTCTAAATTAGGCTAAAGGCAATCCTAATTTGAAACGGGCTACAATCTACGCTGCAGCCATATAGCCGTAATCGGCATTTATAGATATGACAGATGATTAAGGAGGGTACTATCGTCCTCCACTTGCAATCTTATAAATCTCATGTTACGTCGATACCGATCGCCCCCATTTTCAAAAAACTATTTAAATATCTATAAACAAGAAAAGGCTCCTAGCGCCAACCCGAAGCCTTTTCAAAAAGTTGAGATTTTTAAAAATCAACTTTAATTCACTTATCATCCTCTTTTTTTAAATCTTCTTTTCAAAAATTTTTGCCAAAAAGAGGCTTATGATTATAGAATGAATTCAAAACTATACGCAACTGTAAAAGTAATAATTTTATATTTTTTTAACTATTACGTAGCTAATTGGTTTTATAAAATATTAAATTAATCTTTATGCACAATACATTAAGAAATAAAATTAAGCAAATTATCTTCGGGACAGATACTACATTTGGTAAACTATTCGATATCATATTAATTATTTCTATTCTATTAAGTGTGATATTTGTGATGCTAGATAGTGTTGCTGTGTATAGAGAAAACTATAATCAAATATTTATTATAGCAGAATGGATATTTACTATTTTATTTACATTAGAATATTTATTACGTATTTACTGTATACGATTACCTTCAAGCTATATCTTTAGTTTCTTTGGGATTATTGATTTTCTAGCAATTATACCTACTTATTTAAGTCTATTGATACCTGGAGCACATATCTTTTCAGTTCTTAGAATATTGCGAGTACTCCGTATATTTAGGGTACTGAAACTAGTGCAGTTCATGGGCGAAGCAAGTGAACTTAGAAAAGCAATTTATGCAAGTAAAAGAAAAATATTTGTATTCCTATTTTATGTAATGACTCTTGTAATAATTCTAGGGTCCATAATGTATCTAGTTGAAGGAGTGGATTCAGGTTTTGATAATATACCAAGAAGTATCTATTGGGCTATTGTTACACTGACTACAGTTGGGTATGGGGATATTTCTCCACAAACAAACTTGGGACAAACTATTGCAGCTATAATTATGATAATAGGTTATTCAATTATCGCAGTACCAACAGGGATTGTTACATCAGCAATGCATTTTGAAGAGAATAACAATTACATAATCTGTACGATATGTGAAAATTCAAAACTACCATATGACGCTAAATTTTGTAGCAATTGTGGTGCAAAAATAAATCATAATCATTGAGTAAATATTTTGGGATATAATCCAAATAAAAAACCAATTAATCAATCCAGAATTAAAAGTATGGATATGGATGAAAATTGGATAATTGAATTTTTGAATTTGGTAGAAGTTGGACATATAAGTACTATCAATGATGATCAACCATTTATTAACCCATCTTCTTTCTTTTATAATAAAAATACCCATGAAATTTATTTCCATTCCAATGCATATGGGCGGATGCGTTTTAATGCTGAACGTAATCAAAAAGTATGTTTTGAATGTTTTAGATCAGGAAGACTTTTACCTTCAAACCTTGCTTTAGAAATGAGTTTCCAATATGAATGTGTTATCATCTATGGAGAAATAAGAGTTATTCATTCTTTAAAAGAAAAACGTGTTGTATTAAACGGGCTACTGAAAAAATATTTTAATAAAATGAAATCAGGTAAGGATTATCGTCCAATAACAAACTACGAATTAAAACAAACTTCTGTTTATGGGATAAAAGTCAATTCCTGGAGCGGGAAAAAAAATTGGGAGAACAAAGCTGAACAAGCAGAAAAAGGAGAATGGCCTGATTTAGATTCTAAATGGTTTAAAATCTATTAAAAATATTTCTTCCATGAGTCTGTAGACTCTGGCCATCGTGCGGTAACTTTTTTAAGATTAGTCCAAAACTCAACACCGCTTTTCCCTGTAATATCTCCATGCCCATATTTTGATTCATTCCACCCTCCAAAACTATAAGGCTCTCTTGGAACTGGAACACCAATATTAATTCCAATCATTCCTGATGAAGCAGTTTCGGAAATAGTTTTTGCTACCTGTCCAGAAGTAGTAAATACTGCAGCCGCATTACCATATTGATTCGCATTTTCAATCTTCATTGCATTTTCTAAAGTATCAGTCCTAATAATAGATAAAACTGGACCAAAAATTTCTTCTTTTGCACAAGGCCATTCTGGATCTACGTAATCTAATATTGTGGGGCCTAACCAAAACCCATTTTCAAAACCATTTGGTGATATTATATCACGTCCGTCAATCAAAACTTTTGCACCCATCTTTTTAGACTCTTCGATATAAGTTTCAATCCTATCCAAAGAAGCCCTATTAATAATAGTACCCATATCTACACCTAATTGTAATTTTCTAGCCTCATCAACCAATTGATTAATAATATGGTCTATATTTGCGACACCCAAAGCAACACTCGCAGCCATACATCTTTGGCCAGCGCTACCCATAGAGCTTGCTAATAGGCCCTTTGCAGTTGAATTTTGATCGGCATCTGGTACGACAATCATATGATTTTTTGCACCTCCGAGACATAAGGCACGTTTACCCTTTGAAGTAGATCTAGAGTAAACTACTTTTGCTATATTAGAAGACCCGACAAATGCGACTGCTTTAATTTCAGGATGATCACATATTTCTTCTACAATATTTTTTGAGCCATTAACTACACTAAAAACACCATCAGGCAATCCAGCCTTTTTTAAATATTCCGCAATTTTTAAAGCTGAAAGTGGAGTTTGTTCAGAAGGTTTTAAAATAAAACAATTCCCAGTAGTTATAGCTAATGGGATCATCCATAATGGCACCATTGCAGGAAAGTTAAAAGGAGTAATCCCTGATACAATACCTAATGGCTCATGTGTCATGGTACAAGTAACTCCAGCGCCCACAGACGATGAGTCTCCTTTCATCATTACTGGCAATGACGTAGCAAATTCAACAACTTCTTTTCCCCGCAAAATACTACCTTTCGCATCTGCAAGGGTTTTACCATTATCTAAAGCAATCAATTCGACTAATTCATCTATATTATCTTCCATAATTGATTTTAGATTAAACATCACTTCTGCTCTTTCACGAATATCTAAGGATGCCCAGGAAGGAAATGCCGCCTTAGCACTTATTATTATATTTTCTAAATCACGATTATTGGAATCAGGGATAGTAGCAATTTCTTTATTAAAATAAGGTGAAATCACAGAGATACTCCTATCAGAATCTGAAGATTGAGATCCTCCATTTACCCAGTTTTGTTGTTTACCATAATTTTTGTATATAATCGAATTACTCATATTTTATCTCATAATTTAATGATCAATCTACTGACCAATAAGGGTTCAAATTTTATGTTTTACGACCTTCATCTAAATCATAGGGAAACCAATAATCTTTTTCTCGTATTTGATAATCGATTAGAATATGCTTTGGTTCACGAAATTCATCAAGCCCCTCTATACCTAATTCTCGACCACCACCTGACATTTTCATTCCACCAAATGGAGCTGCTTCATTATCAGTTAATGGATCATTAATCCAAAATGAACCAGATTTGATATCTTCAGCAGCAGTCAAAGCTTTTTCCATATCATTTGTATAAATATTACATCCTAGACCATATTGTGAGTTATTAGCTAATTCAATGGCTTCTTCTAAGTTTTTCACTTTTTGAATTGGAATAATTGGACCAAAAGTCTCAATATTCATCATCTCCATTTTACTGGTAACTTGATCAAAAACAGTCGGACTATAAAAATAACCTTTATTAAACTCTTTAGGCTGAGTACCACCACACAGTAGTCTTGCACCTTCAGCTTTAGCCCTTTCAACTTTACCTTTAGATTTTTTTAATTGCATAATTGATGCCATTGGCCCCATATCTATCTGCCCATTCATGGGGTCACCTAGTCGTACTTTTTTAGCTTCATCTACAACAGCTTCAATAAAATCTTCTGCTATTGTTTCCATAACAAATACTCTTTCTAATGAAGTACATACTTGACCTGCATTTAATAGACCACCCCATGCAGTACCTTTTGCTGCAATATTTATATCTACATCATCACATATAATAATTGGATCATTTCCACCTAATTCTAAACTAGTCTTTTTTAACTGTGGTGCAGCCATCATTGCAATTTTTTTCCCAGTATCTACAGAGCCAGTAAAAGCTATAACTTTTGTATCGGGGTGCTCTACTAGAAAAGAACCAGTATCCCCAAAACCCGTAACTAAATTAATAATGCCTTTGGGCAAATGATCACAACATTTTTCCAACCAAACCATCATAGATAATGGTGTTATCTCAGATGGCTTTACTACAACTGTATTACCTGCAGCTAAAGCTGGTGCAACTTTCCAAGCCATCAGTAACAATGGATAATTCCAGGGTACAATACAGCCTACTACACCATACGACTCTTTTACAACCATACTCATAGACCTAGGAGTCACTGGGGCAACAACACGACCTCGCTGATCACGACCTATTTCAGAATAATATTCAAAAATCGATGCAATCCATTCAACCTCATCTAAGCATTCAATAATAGGTTTACCGCTTTCTGAAGTAATTACTTCAGCAATCTCTCTATCATTCGCTCTACTTTTTACTGCTACTTCTCTCATTAAATCTCGCATTTCTAAAGAACCCATTTTTGTCCAATGTTTCCATGCTTTTTTTGCTGACTGTACTGCTAAATCAATATCTTTAGCTGAGCTATATGGAACTTTAGAAATCGTTTCTTCAGTAAATGGATTTTCTACATCAAATGTTTTACCATCTAATGCATCAACCCAAGTATTATCTATATAATTTTTGTTCTGCATTTTTTTATTTTAAATTAATTATTTGGAATAATATTTCTTAATGATTCAACTATTTGATCAATATGTGATTTTTCTACTATAAGTGGAGGAGACAGAGCAATAGTATCCCCAGTAAATCTAATAAGAATATTTTCATCATGAAAAGCTGTTTGGAAAACATCATATCCTCTTGCCCCAATTTTTTTATTTCTTGGTAACATCTCGATAGCGCCGACCAAACCTAAGTTTCGAATATCAATTAAATAATCTAAGCCTTTTAATGAATGTAGTTTATCTTCAAAATAACCTGCTAAGCCATTAGCACGTTCAAATAACCCTTCACCATCATATACTTCTAGTGTTGCAATTAGAGCAGCTGCGGCTAAAGGATGAGCAGAATAGGTATATCCATGAAATAGGTCAATCATTTTTGAATCACCAGCCTGGAATGAATCATAAATTTCTTTTTTAATCATTACAGCACCCATCGGGACAGTTCCACTAGTCAGACCTTTAGCACAAGTAATCATATCTGGAATAACATTAAAATATTGCGATGCAAAAGGCGAGCCTAATCTTCCGAAGCCAGTAATAACTTCATCAAAAATAAGTAAAATATCATTATCAGTGCAAATTCTCCTAATCCTCTCCAAATAACCTATAGGAGGGATTAAAACACCTGTAGATCCAGCAATTGGTTCGGTAATAAATGCTGCAATTTTTTCTGCACCATATTTTTCTATGATTCGTAAAAGATCATTTGCCATCTCTTCACCCCATGTAGGCTGACCTTTACTGAATGCATTATGTTCTAAATTATGAGTATTACATATATGATCTACATTACTCAACAATGAAAAATGTTTTTTATTCATCGGCAAACCTCCTACAGAAATTCCACCAAATCCAACACCATGATATGCACGATCACGACCTACTAAAATTTTTTTATCTTTCTTACCTCTATGTTGTTGATAACCTAATGCAATTTTCAATGCCGTATCAACAGACTCTGATCCTGAATTAGTAAAGAATACATATTGAAAATCTTTGGATGGAGCAAATTCTAATAATTTTTCTGCAGCTTTAAAGCCCAATGAATGTCCCATTTGAAAGGACGGTGCATAATCTAATTTTGATGCTTGATTTTGGATTGCATTAACTATGTGGGATCTGTTATGTCCAGCATTACAACACCATAACCCCGATGTCCCATCCAAAACAGACATACCATCAGTTTTTTTATAAAACATTCCTCTACCTTCATTCATCAATCTTGGATTCTCTTTAAAATCTCTATTCGCAGAAAAAGGCATCCAGAGATGCTCAAGGTTTTGACTTTTTACATTACTCATTACCAAACCACCAGCTTTTATTAGAATGATCGTAATCTATATAAATATGCTTTGCTTCTCTAAATTCTTCCAGAGCTTCAATCCCATGTTCACGACCAATACCAGATTGTTTCATTCCTCCAAATGGTGCGGCAATATTTTCCATTAGTGGATTGTTAATGCAAACTGTACCTGATTTTATTTTATCTGCTGCGGTTAAAGCACGTTCAATATCTTTTGTAAATATCGTACATCCTAAACCATATTTTGTTGAATTTGCCATGGAAATTGCTTCATCTAAGGAGTCAATTTTTTGAATAGGGATCACTGGGCTAAATGATTCTTCAGTAACAATTTCCATATCAGGAGTAATCCTGTCAAATACTGTAGGTGAAAAGAAATAACCTCTTGCAAATTCTTCAGGACGGCTGCCACCTGTTAAAAGGCGTGCGCCTTGTTCTTTCGCAAAATTCACTTTCTTTAAGGTATTATTTAATTGTGCTTCTGATGCCATTGGCCCCAAGTCTGTATTTTTATCCATCGGATCACCAAGTCTCACTTTTTTAGCTTCTGCTACTAATGCATCTGTAAACTGATCAACAATACTATTATATACATATACCCGTTCAATGGATGTACAAACTTGGCCTGAATTGACAAACCCACCCCATGAAGTGCCTTTTGCAGCAATCTCTACATCAGCATCATCACAAATAATTACAGGATCTTTCCCACCTAACTCTAGAGAAACTTTTTTTAAATTATCTGCTGCTAGCCTTGCTATTCGCTTCCCAGTCTGAACAGATCCAGTAAAAGTAATAATTGGGATGGATGGATGTTTTACAATTTCTTCTCCTGCTTCTACGCCATAACCTGTAATAACATTTAAAACTCCCGGTGGCATTATATCACTAATAATATCTACCCAACGTAAAATTGATAAAGAAGTAACCTCGCTTGGCTTCATAATAATTGTATTACCCGCAGCTAAGGCTGGGGCTAATTTCCAACCCATTAAGGATAATGGATAATTCCACGGAATTATACATCCTACTACACCATAGGGCTCGTATCGCACAAGAGACATAGATTTTTTTTCAACTGGGGAAACAATTCTACCAACTTGATCTCTGGCAAGTTCACTATAATATAGAAGATATTCGGAGAGGTCTTCAAGTTCTGTTATTGCATCCTTGAGAGGCTTACCCATTTCTGATGAAATTGTTTTGGCTAATAAATCAATATGCTCTAAAGATTTTTGTGCAAGAGCCTGAAGAAAATCTCGACGATCTCCTGCCGTCATTGGTCCCCAATCTCTAAATGCTTTTTGTGCCGCTTCTACTGCTTTATTAATATCACTTTTCCCAGATGCTGGGACTTCTGCAATCACTTCTTCTGTATATGGATTAAAAACTTCAAAAGTTTTTCCAGAATCAGCATCTAACCATTCATTGTTTATATAATTTTTATAAATCATTTTTAATCATCCCCAAATTTTTTTAGTATACTTTTTATATCTTTCACAAATAATAAAAAAACTATAATCGATCCTACACCAAGAACAATTACTGTTAACCATGTAAATATTTCCCAATAACTCATTTTTTTATCCTTTGTTCAATCAAATAACCTATAATGAAACCTACTAAAGATATTGGGACAGTAATATACATTATAAATTCTTGTAAAAAATCAATTCCAAACCAATGAATAATATATGTTTCTTCAATAGGATCAAATGTCCCCTGCACCATGATATATATATTGAGAATAATAGTAGAAAACAAACCCAATCCAGAACTAAAAAATCCTGCAAGCGGTTTTCTAAACTTTTTTATATATAGGCCTAATAAGACTGGTACTAATGTACTGGATATCAAAATAGATGATAAGAAAACCCAAAGACCTAACATTTGCTTAAAAACAATAGCCATCCCAAAACCCAATACCCAGCTTAGGAGTACACCAAGTCGTGTAATTTTAATTAATTCTTTATCAGATACATCTGGCTTATACAATGGCTTATAAATATCATAAGAGACATTACCACCCGCAACTAAACAATAAGAATCTAATGTAGACATTTCAGTTGATAAAACCCCTGCGATAAATAGCCCAACAACCCCAGCTGGTAATGCTGCGACAACGATAGTTAAAAGAGCAGCATCTGGGGCAATACCTAATGGTAATAGACCCTGCAGAACAGCTGTCTTTGCAGACATTGCTAAAATAGTAATAATCCAGTCATATGACCCCCAAATAAAAATTCCAATAATTAAGGCATTACGAACATTTTTATAGGATTTAGCCGCAAATATTCTCTGATAAAATGTAGGTTCAACTAAAATAGATAAACCAGTAGATGCATAAATAATAATTAAAAAAATATTTAAATCTCCAAGAGTATCAAAGTAACTCTCAGGTAACAATCCTACCATAGAATCAAAACCGCCTATGAATTTCATCGCAAATGGGAATGCTATTGCAATAACTAAACACATCATTACAAATTGAATAGAATCGGTAAGTGCAACTGCCCAAAATCCACCAGTGAGTGTATATATTAATGCAATACCTCCTAGAATAAGCATTCCAAAGATTGGTTCCCAACCTAGAACTACCTCTGCAAGCATTCCAAAACCATATAAAGACAAGGCAGGAAGAGAATAAATAAAAGAGGTTAATGCACCAACATACCTAGCTTTATTACCATAATATAAATAAAGAATATCAGGGAGACTTTTAAAATCATTTTCACGTAAACGCTTTGCAAGTAATAACGCTGCTATTAAGAAAAATGCATAAGTCGGTCGTGCATAGCCGAACCAGGCAACTACTCCATCAGTAAAAGCAAGTTGTGTATCTCCAAATAAAACATCAATACCATAATAAGTTGATATAAGGGTTGTAATAAGAATAGGAGTTGTTAAAGATCTCCCAGCTAAAAAAAAATCATCAAAATTAGTATGCTTTTTTGCAAACCATAATCCAACACAAACCATCCCTGATAGATATCCTATAACTATAATATAATCTATTATTGAAAGAGGATACATAAGCTAAGATATCCAATCTAAAAAACGATAATATCTTGCTGCAAAAGGTAGGAACCAAGGGTCTTTCCTGTAAAAGAACATTGTCTGATGAGAAATTTCTTCAAAAGGGCTTCGCACTTTTTGCCCCGATAATAATAATCCCAATTCTGTGCCAAGGTAAGTTGCGATTGAAAGACCATGCCCACCATAACCAAAAGCATAGTAAATACCATTTATATTACCTATATGGGGCATAAGGTCAAATGTAATACCTAGTTTGCCTGTCCAAGTATGAGTAAAATCTATATTTTCTAATTCTGGGAAAACAGTCCTTACTTGTTTAGATAAGATATCGGCACTTTCTTTTAGATCAAGATCTGTACTTAGATCATTTCTACCACCCCAAAGCATCCGACCATCTGGAGTAAGTCTAAAATAATTGATAAACCATTTTGAATCATAAAACATTCGACCTTTTGGGCTTATATATTTCTGAAGTTCTTTTGATAAGACATCTGAAACAATAATATAACTTCCAACAGGAAAAATTTTAGGCTTCAATTGTGGAACAAGATTATCCGTATAACCATTTGTAGCAACAATGACTTTCTTTGCTATTATAGAACCTTCTTTTGTTTTGACTTCATATAATTCCCCAGTTTTTTTTATGGAATTAACACGATTATTTTCAAAAAGTTTTACACCTAACTTTGTACAAGCTATAGCTAAACCATCAACAAATTTTGCGGGATGTAAGCCTCCACTAATTTCATCAGCTAAACCTCCAAAATAATAATTAGTACCTATTTCAGAAAAAATTTCTTCTTTCGAAACTAACATTTTTTTATGACCGAGCTCTTTTTTTATCCAATTTGCATATTCAGGCAATTTATCATAATGTGATTGTTTACATGCAAGAGCGATATGCCCATTTCGAGACCAATCACAATCTATTTTTTCTTCTTCTATAATATTTTCTAATAAATCAATAGCATCAACAGATGCTCGCCAAAATTCTTTCGCATAGTCTATGCCGTATTTTTTATAAATTTTAAAAATATCTTGTTTGAGACCTGGGGTAGCCATTCCACCATTTCGAGAACTAGCACCATATCCTATTTTATTTTCATCTAAAACTGCAACTGAATGATCAGCTTTTGCAAGTACACGAGCAGCGCTTAAACCTGTATAACCACTACCTATAATAACAAAATCAATTTTTTTAGGAATATTTTGAGATAGTATTAAATTCTTACCTAATGGGTATTCTTCAGTCCAGTATGTTTTAGAAATCATAGATTAATGAATAGCAGCTTTAACAGAATCTTGAAAGATATTTAGGGTTTCATCAATAATCTCATCAGAATGTGATGCACACAAAAACCATGGTTCTCTTGGATCATTTTCAGCCCAAACACCACGTTCGAACATATTATCCATAATTTTTTCATACATTTCATCATCACTATGTTGCAAATCTCTTACTTCCTCAACTTTGTTTTCCGTTATCAAAAAGCCCTGAATATTAGGGTGGCCACACATTTGATGTGGGAGATTGGCTTCGGTGAGTACTTTATCCAATCCTTTTTTCAATTTATGCCCCCGAATAGATAATTCTTTCAAAACTGGTTCTTCAGCTAATATATCTAGAACAGCATTCGCAGCTGCCATACTAACACCATTGCCTCCAAAAGTACCAGCATGAGCGACACTTCCACCTCCAATTACATTCATAACTTCCCTCGTCCCACCGAAAGCTGCTACCGGAATACCATTGCCCAAACTTTTAGCATAAGTAGATATATCAGGGATGACGCCATATGTCTCCCTTGCGCCACCATTTGATAATCTAAAACCAGTTTTAACCTCATCAAAAATGAGGACAATATTATATTTTTCGCATAATGATTTTAAGTGAGCCAAAAATCCATCCTTTGGTTCAATACCTGCAATGTTTCCCAAACAGGGCTCAACAAGAATCGCAGATATGTCTCCATGATGATCTTTTACGCATTTTTCTACAGCCTGAAAATCATTAAAGGGTAAGCAATAAACATAATCCCTTATTTTATTTGGGATTCCTGAACCCACTTGAACTGGTACAGGTGATGTTCTTGACCCCATTGCACTGATAGGTGAAGATGCTGTACTAAACATAACATAGTCATGTACACCATGATATTGGCCTTCAAACTTTATAAATTTTTCTTTATTTGTATACCCCCTTGCTGTCCTGAGTGCATGCATGGTTGCTTCAGTACCTGTGTTTGTAAATCTTAAACATTCCATCCCTGGGATCATTTTTACTAATTTTTCAGCAACCATAACTTCTAATTCTGTTGTGGCAGCGAAAGAAGTTCCATTTTCAAGATATTTACTTACCTCTTGCGTAACTCTATCATCTGCATGGCCAAGAATAATTGGACCCCACCCCAAACGATAATCTATAAATTTATTACCATCAGCATCCCAAATATGGGCACCTTTTCCTTTAGCAATGACAGGTGTTGAATTCTTTCCTAGATATCGAAAATTTGAACTAACACCTTTTACCATTACTTCCATTGCGCGATCAAAAATAGGTTGTGATTTTTCCCGTGAATGATTCATATATATTCCCATTGTTTTTTAAAATTATTGTGTTTTTGATGCATTTTTTTAAATGACATCCTTCTATATTAAGAAATGTTGAGACTTTTTTATATAAGGGGGAAGTGTAATGGCGGTATCCATGGAATAGATGATTCAAGACGACAAGCTAAATCAGAATGAGGCCCTAAAGAATCATAATACCAGAGGTTTGTTAAAGGATTTTTTACCATAAACTTAATGGAATATAAGTGAGTCTTTTTCAAATTGGCAAGATGGTTAATCTACTAACACATCATCAATCCAAGAATTATAATATTATATAATCATCAGTTTAATTCATAAAAAGAAAAAAGTAACTTCTAAATCTTATTATGAATAAAAAAGCAGTCATACTTCTTAGTGGTGGTTTAGATTCTACTACCTGTCTTGCAATAGCAAAATCAAAAGGCTATGACTGCTATGCCCTAACAGTCAATTATGGGCAACGACATAAATTTGAGCTTCAATCATCAAAAAATATTGTTAAAGTATTTAAAGTTCAACATCATTCGATTATAGATATTGATCTGGCTCAATTCGGTGGATCAGCTTTAACCGATGAAATTCAGATACCAAAAAATCGTGGTGAAAATGAAATGAATGAAATCCCTGTGACTTATGTTCCTGCACGTAATACAGTTTTACTTTCTATCGCATTAGCATGGGCAGAGATTTTAAATGCTCTTAATATCTATATTGGAGTTAATGCTTTAGATTATTCTGGCTATCCAGATTGTAGACCTGATTTTATTAAATCTTTTGAAAAACTATCAAATCTGGCAACAAAGAAGGGAGTTTCTGGTAGCCAATTTAAAATCCGAACACCCCTCATTAATCTAACTAAAGCTCAAATAATAAAAAAAGGGCTAGCATTAGGCATCGACTATAGTTTAACATCTTCATGTTATGATCCTGATGTTAATGGTAACCCTTGTGGCGAATGTGATGCATGTCTATTGAGATTAAAAGGTTTTAAGGAAGCAAATAAAGAAGACCCTTTAAATTATTATTAATTAAAATAATATCTAATCATCTAATACATGTATTCAATAAAAGAAATATACTTTACACAGCAAGGAGAAGGTTACCATACTGGTAGAGATGCTATCTTCCTTAGATTTACAGGGTGTAACCTTTGGACCGGCTATGAAAAAGATCGAAATAGTGCCATTTGTGATTGGTGCGATACCAATTTTGTTGGGAATGATGGTGTTAATGGAGGAAAATATTATGCGAGTGAAGTTGTTAATGTATTAAATAATCTTTGGCCAAAACATGTAAATGACCCTTTTTTAGTTTTTACTGGTGGAGAACCTCTTCTACAAATTGATAATATTTTAATTTCCAAAATTCATCAAGCTGGCTTTGAAATTGCTTTAGAGACAAATGGCACTAAACTGCCACCCGATGGAATAGATTGGGTCTGTGTAAGCCCAAAAGCAAAAGCAGACTTTATTTTAAAAGAAGGTGACGAATTAAAGATTGTCTATCCTCAAGACACTTTAGATCCACTGCAGTACGAGGATTTAAACTTTAATCATTTTTTTATTCAACCTATGGATGGCCCAAATCAAAAAAATAATATTAATCTAGCTAAGGCATTCATAGCTAAAAATCCTAAATGGAAACTAAGTTTACAAACACATAAAATATTAGGAATACCTTAAAAAAATATATCTAAGTCTTCGTTATATATTTTTTGGAAATACTACGTTTTTCTATCAAATAATGAAACGTAAATTGTATCATGAATGTATATAAAACTTTTTCAATTGAAGCCGCTCGATCATTACCAAATCTATCTGATGATCATCCCTGCAAAAAAGTTCATGGCCATTCATTTAAAATAACTATTACTATCAGTGGTGAAATTGAACCCCAAACAGGATTCGTTTTAGATTTTAATGATATCACAACAGCATTTGAACCAATAAAAGAACAAATTGACCATGCATATCTAAATGATATTAACGGCCTTGAAAATCCATCGAGTGAAAACTTATGTATCTGGATTTGGAATAAACTATTAAAAGCTTTACCAACTATAAAACAAATAGAAATTAAAGAAACAGATTCTACTGGCTGCATTTATAAAGGAGATTAAAAATGGCAAAAGCAGATGGGAAAAAATTTGAATATCTTGACGAATCTTTTATAAACCCAAACCTATTGGAGGTATTTAATTTTGATAGTAATCAGCAGTATATAAAAACTGAGACAGATGAATTTAGTGCAGTTTGTCCATTTAGTGGATTACCAGATATCGCATATGTTAAAATTGAATATTACCCATTAGGTGGTAAATGTATAGAATTAAAATCACTCAAATATTATTTTGTTAGTTTTAGAAATGTTGGGATATATCAAGAAGGTGCAACAAAAAGAATCTATAATGATCTAAAATCTATTCTAAATACAAATAAAATAATGGTTACTACTATATATAATATCCGTGGAGGATTTGAAACAACCTGCATAGAAGGTTCAATAGAATAGTAGATAATGATGAACCCAAATGATTTAATTATTCATCCTCTAGATATTGCTGAAACCCTACCCTCAAATTGGTATTCAGATCCAGAAATTGCAAAACTAGAAAAAGATAAAATTTTTTCTAATGAATGGCTACTTATAGGTTCTGCATCACAATTGAAAAACCCAGGTGATACACTAAATATTTCAACTATTGATAATCATATAATCATAGTCAAACAAACAGATAATGAATTAAAAGCTTTTTATAATATTTGTCGACATCGCGCTGGGCGCTTGGTTAGAGAAAAATCATGTTTAAAAAGAATTCAATGCTCTTATCACGGCTGGATATATAATCTTGATGGAACTTTAAAAAATGCACGGGAGTTTGATGACACAAAAAATTTTGATTTCAATGAGCATAATCTAGTTTCAATATATTTAGAAACTTGGAAAGGACTTATTTTTATTAATTTTTCGAAAAACCCTAGTCCAATAAATAAATTTCTTGATGCCATCAATAAAAGAATTCATCCAACAGATTTTTCTAGATATTCATATCATAGCAGAATTTCATACAATATTAAATGCAACTGGAAAGTTTATATGGATAATTTTTTAGAAGGCTACCATATTCCATTTGTCCATCCTGGCCTAAATAAATTGGTAAATTATAAATCATATAAAACAGAATTATTTGATACTTTTTCTTTACAGTGGTGTCCAATTGATAATGAAAAAAGTCCTTATGGGGATGCTAATAAGAACCATAGCTTTGCTTATTATTTTACTATCTTTCCAAATATTCTTTTAAATATCACACCTGGGAGATTACAAACTAATATTATTGAGCCTACTAGCCCAAATACATGTATTGTACATTTTGACTATTATTTTGAAAATTCAAATACTTCTATAGATTCTGATTTAGAATTCAGTGAATCAGTACAACAAGAAGATATATTAATTTGTGAAGAAGTCCAATTAGGACTAGAATCTACTGCTTATGATACTGGTAGGTTTTCAGTAAAAAGTGAAGCCGGAGTCCATCACTTTCAATCATTGTTTAAAAAAAGAATATCCGATGGCTAATATTTATCAAATAGGTTCTGGAATGGTTGGTTCAGTAATGGCACTTGATCTTGCAAAGGATCATAGTGTGTTTTTAGCCGATAATGATGAAAAAACATTAAACATTATTTCATCAATTAATCCTAATATAAAAACAACTTTCCTCGACGCAAATAATCACTCTGCGTTGAATAGATTCATTCAACCAGCAGATATTGTTCTTTTAGCAGTACCTGGATTTTTAGGTTATAAAGCATTAAAAACTATAATTAAAGCAAATAAAAATGTTGTAGATATATCTTTTTCTCCTGAAAACACTCTTTCATTAGATTCAATAGCAAAAGATCATAATGTGGTAGCCATCGTTGATGCTGGAGTTGCACCTGGGATCCCAAACTATTTATTAGGCTATTATAATTCAAAATTAAAAATTGAATCCTTTAAATATTATGTGGGAGGTTTACCCAAAAACCCTAAGCCTCCATTCTTATATAAAGCACCATTTTCCCCTATTGATGTTATTGAAGAATACACTCGTCCAGCTAGAATAAAAATTAACGGTAAAATAATTAAAAAAGAT
>MDTE01162460.1_pt1 | contig 18420 bp, 11 predicted proteins | sample 811231 | NCBI WGS metagenome assembly MDTE01 (sample SAMN05326651, study PRJNA326480) | marine metagenome | isolation source: seawater | place: Indian Ocean: Red Sea | collected 2010 | reverse complement strand
TTGGTGAGCCAATATGGTTTAGCAGTATTGAAGAGAATGTAAAATTTTGCGTTATTGAGATGTTACCTAATGGAAATATGGTGGGGACAGGATGGGAAGGACAATTTTATAACAGTGGTTATGAAGTAAATTTTGAAGGAGATATCATTTTTGATTCACCAGTTGATGGTTTACATCATGATTTTATTAAAACATCAGATGGTACATATATGGGTTTATTTAAGGTTTTTAAGAATTTACCTGCACCAGAAGAATGTTTTGGTTGTAGTGATACAATTTTGTGGCGAGGAGATAAAATTATAGAATTTGATTTAGATGGGAATAATATTTGGGAATGGAACATGTTTGACCATATATCAATTGATGGCTATAATCCTTATGATGCATCACATTACAATGGAACCTACTTGGATTGGTCACATACAAATTCAATTGATTACGATGAATTTGAAAAAATGATATATTTATCAATTCGAAATATTTCAAGGATAATCAAAATTGATTATCAAACAGGAGATATTATTTGGTCAATTGGTGATCCTGATTTTATGATTGAACCTGATTTCCCAGAAGAAATTTATAATTCTCGTCAACACAATGCTAAAATTATAAATAATGGGAATATTCTATTTTTTGATAATGGAACTCAGAATTCTCCACAATTATCAAGATGTGTAGAAGTTGAGATTGATGAAGATGCTCCATCAGCTGTTGTTGTATGGGAATATTTATTACCTAATTCGATGTTTACATCATCTAATGCTGAATGTGATCGTCTTGATAATGAACATACACTTATTTCAACTGGCACATCTGGAGATTTACTAGAATTAAATGAAAATGATGAAATTGTATGGCATTTAAATGTAAAACTAAATACTTCAAGTGTTAAAATTATGCGAAATGAAAGGATTCCTAATCTTTATCCATCAGCTTATTCATTCAAAATTAATAACCTTACTGGGACTTTTGAAGAGCCTCAGATTATTGTTGATTCATTATACATAGCGGAAATGGTTATTTATAATGAAGGCTGGGTTGATGATATGTTTAGCATCTACTATTATGAAGAAGATGCTAATGAAATCCTGATTGATTCTATTTTTGTTGAAAATAGGTCATCATCTTTAATGACAATTAATTTATCAGATATTGGACTTTCTTCTCCAATAGTTGGAATTAGATTAGTGTCAAAAAATAATCCAGATCAACCCTCAAATATAGAATTTAGACTTGAATGTGATAATGAGATACCAAATTGTATCGGTTGTATGGACCCAGAAGCCTTGAATTATAACCCAGATGCAGTAATCCCAGATAGATGTTATTTATTGAATTCAATTGAATATAATATTAACAATTTAGACTATAATTATCTAAAAACAATCTTTCCTAATCCATTTAATGCTACAACTACAATAAAATTTGATGTGATGAATTCTTATAATATCGAATATCCAGTATCTATAGATATAATAGATATATCTGGGCGAGTGGTTGAAAAATTAATTGATGGCAGTTTTATGCAAGGATCTTATCATATTGAATGGGATGCAATTAATCATTCATCTGGAATTTATTTCGTAAGATTGACTACTGATAAAATTTCTCAAACCAAAAAAATTATTTTAATGAAGTAATGAAAAAAATTATTATAACTCTCATAATCTTACTATCAACTAAAACAACTTTTGGTCAATGTGAAGGAGGATATACCTATTACAGTGATTTGCCTTTAAATGTTACAATACTTATAGGAGATAGTTGTTTAAGTAATAATGATATTGCAGTGATGGATTCAATTATTAGGATTAATCAATTAGAATACAATTCACCATTGGAGTTAGGTACTCAAACTTGGTTTAATGGTAGACTGCGTTTTATGGTTGTTGGTAATTATGGTAATAGCGTAGGTGTCAATGATACTATTTACAGCTTACCAGATAATATTGGTAATTGGGATCAATTAGCAACTTTGTATTTAGAATGGAATAGAATTACAATATTGCCTGAATCGTTCAGTAATATGATAAGTCTTCAATCATTTTATATAAATAATAATATTTTAGAATCCTTACCTAATAATATTGGAGACTTAGAAAATTTATATTTTTTGGATTTAGGTTATAATAAAATTGAGAATATACCGGAATCTATTTGCAATCTTACTAATCTATCTTATTTGTGGTTATTTAATAATAATATTGAATCTCTTCCAGATTGCTTTTGCGATTTAAATTTAGAATGGAACAATGATGATAATGGTGGCTATCCATATTTTGCTATTGGTGCAAATATGCTTTGTGCGAATATTGACTCATGTGTTGCCCAGAGTGAAAATTTTGAATTGAGTTTAGATCAATTTTATTATTCATTCCCTGTTTATTCACCTCAAGAATGTGACGATGCATCTACCTTGCAAAATCAATTTTCATATCAATACCAGTTGTCTCAACCATATCCAAACCCTTTTAATCCATCAACAACATTACAGTTAAATATTCCTTATGATAGAAAAGTTAAGATTAGTATCTATAATTTGTTAGGTAATGAGATTGAAGTATTAAGAAATAATGAAATATTTAAAGCAGGAGAGCATAATATTCATTGGTCTGGATCAGATACTCCTTCGGGTATGTATTTTATAAAAATTAATGATGGGTTAAATATCCAAACTAGAAAATTAATTTTAATGAAATAATTAATATCTTATTAAAGCGCAGGCAACAGATAATCCAGCGCCAGTACCTATAAATAAAATTTTGTCACCTCTTTTTATTCGATTATCTTTTACTGCTGTATTAAAAGCCATTGGAATAGATGCTGCAACGCAGTTTCCTAATTTCCCAATAATATTTATTACTTTTTCTTTATTGAATCCACCTGCTGTTATATAAGCATCTATTGCCTTTTTTGATGCTTGGTGAGGAATAACCCAATCAATATCTTCACGAGTTAACCCAGTTATTTTTAATGCTTTAAGCATTATGCGATAAACCTCTCTTCGTGCAATTTTATAAACTGCAGGGCCATCCATTGTAAATAAGTTATCTTCAATAGTAGTTTGAGGATCTTGAGGATGTTTGTTTGTACCACCACCTCGTACTTCAGTTAGATTTGCACTATTAGGAAATGTTTTCATATCAAAATATAATAATTTGGAAATATCACTTTTTCTTGAAGGTTCTAATACAATTGCAGCTGCTCCATCTCCAAGAAGAGACGCGCTCTCTGGTTCATTAAAATTTCGTCCTCGAGTTCCTCTATCAGATGATATTATTAAGATTTTTTTAAATTTATTTGATTGGATTAATGATGCTGCAGTATTTAAAGCAGTAATGAAAGAAAGACATGTCGAATGAATGCTGAATGATGGTATCCCATTTAGGCCTAATTCTCTTTGATGGAAAATAGATGTATCAGGTATTGTTTGTTTTGGGACACCAGATGCATTAATTATTAGATCAGGCTTGCCACCATTTAATGCTTCTTTACCAGCAATACCACCCATTTGATCTACATCAATATCAGAAATACGACGTTCACTAACTCCAGATTTTTCAATAATCCATTGAGCAGATTTATTTATCTTAGGCGCAAGCTCTAATGCCGTTTGTATTTTTGGAGGGATATATAATCCTGTACCAGTAATTTTAACTTTCAATTGTAATCACAGATTTTTAAAGAAAATATTTTAATTCAAATCTAAAATGAGAAAAATTTTCCATTGATTTAAACTGATAACTATCACCATCAGGATGGAAATCGGTACCTTGTACTTTTGTGATACCGAATAATCCTAATAGATCTTCATTTATATTGTATTCAATTTTATATTCAATTAATGAACCTGGAATTCCTGTGATGTATGATGGCCTATTATATTTTTCTATATCAAAAAGAGATGTCATAGAGACTTTTAACTGTTCATCCATAAATGTTTTATACATAATGATAATTGCTGCTTTATTGGTAATTACAGCAAGTGGTACACCCATACCAGGAATAAATAAATTTTCAGGGGTCATTGATTCTGGGTCATATTCAAATCCTGGGATATCAATTTCAACATTGGGTAGAGAATCTGATGAAAATGAGATAATTTTATTTGAAAAATACTGTCCAATAAAATTGATTTTTAATGGTAATTCTGTTTCCACTTGAAATGTATACTGCTCATAATTTGCCTTTTCTTTAAGTGGATAACTAATGTAAAGAGTGGGATAAACAACAGCTAAACTTGAATTGGAATATGGCCTGTTGATAGAACTATTTAAATCTTTAGTAAAAAAATTTGCGTAGTCTCCTCTAATTATAACGTATGGATTTAACAATGTAGCACCAAAACCAAAAACTTCAGTTTTTCTATAACCGAAAACTAAATCTGGTGGAGAAAAACTACTTTGACTTTCAGTACTGTATACATTTACACCTGAAAAATTAAAGACTCTATCATATCCAGAAAAATAAGATACAGATAGATCTCCGATACCGAAAGAATAAGTTCCTTGGATTCCACCTTCAAATGGAAGGCCAGAGATGGAATAAATTTGGTTTTCTGAAGGGTATATTGGTAATGTGATTGGGAAATCATCATTACCTAGTGGTAGCCTATTTGTAGTATGTATAGGTGAGAACACAGTGTTGATTTTTAAGTTTCCTAAATAATAATCGATAGCACTAGAGAGAGTTGCCATTTTTCGTTCTCTACCTAAAAAGAAAATATAATAATAATCGAAAGCACTTGCATTATCTACTGGACTATTCTCATCTACGCTACCCCAAGAGTGAATTTGTTTGCCGAATCTAAATTCATAATTATCTCCAAATATTGTGCCATAAATTTCTCTCATATCTAATCTAAAATCTTGAGGGTCAATCGAGCCTAGAAAATAAGTATCTTTTTGTAATTGGTATTCTAAAGTAAGGTTACCATTAAGTGAAATATTATTTGATTGATGAGAAAAATCAATGGACCCCATACGATAAGGTATATCAATTAATGAGTAATTGGATAGTTCATAAGTTTTTTTATTTAATAAAGTATATTTAGATTGTTGGAGTATCATTGCAAAATCAACATAACCATTATAAGAAATAGATGGTGTATCTGCTTGTAGTACTAATATTAGATACAATAATAAGATTAACCGTTTCATAAGTTACTCCTTTTTATCAAGCCTTTTTCCAGCCAATGTAATACTTCATTACCTTGAGTTATCCAAGCTCTGGTTAAACCAATATCTGGAAAATTGCCTAATAACTCACCATTCCAAGCATATGTTACTTCAGTTTGATTTTCATTTAGTTTATTCAATATCCAGATTCCAGCAGCATTAGGAAGTCTTACATGATTAGATTCTAATTCGGCTCGTGGATGATTTATTGATGAAAATGAAAACACCCATCTGTTATTGAAATTTTTAATATTATATTTAACAATATAATCGCGACCATCAAAAGGGAAGGGCATATCTAATACAATTTGAACTACATTTTGTTCTAATCTAATTGTTTTAGTTACGCGTTCAAAAAGTGTAGGATAATTATCTAAGTCTTGCACAATTATAGCTACTGCATTTATTGGATGATCTATTATTGTTTTTGCTCGACTTATTGGGAAATTATTATAGGTGCACCAATCTATTGAGATTTTACCAGTTTGTAAATTATTCCAGTTGTTAAAGGATTGTATACTATCAAGTTCTAAACCAAAAAGTAGAAAATTAAATAATATTATTTGAAGTGTAGTTTTGAACATTAATTATGATAAAAATGTTTCATATATTTTTGCGCAATCTTGTTTTATTTGATTTTCTGTTAAGCCAAATTTTTCTAGATCATATTTATGATCACTTTTAAAATTACGTTGACTTTCAGCAGTTTCTTTAATTGTCTTTTGAAGTTTATTGTCTGGTTTTTTTTGAATAAATGTAGTGATTTCATCCATTAAAGTTTCAAAATTAGACATCATAGTATCAAAACGAATAATAAGAACCTTTTCCTTATCTATTTTATTGTTTGTCCAATCATCATGAAATCGGTTTAATAATTCAACTAAAGCATTATAAAGCCGATTAATAAATTGAATTCTAATTGATTTGTCGATTGACCAGAAATTAAATTTTTTATCTAATACTCCTGTAACCAGACTTAATCCAGATGGTATAACACTCAATGGATCACGAATCATATATATCACTTTTGCATCAGGTATATGTTCTTGAAAAGCAGGTAGATTACCACTTAGACTAAATAATTTTCCTATATATCTTTCTCCTTTATTTGAGACTAAGTTTCTTTGCCACAGGGACTTAAACCAGTTAAAATCTCTTTCAGATGTATTTCGAATTTTAGGGTCAACCCAGTGAAATAAATTTTCTTTATCAAATGTTAAGAAAAATCCATAAAGAAAAAATCCATCAAAATATCGAAATAAAAGTGATACATCATCAGTTTCTATTGAAGTTAAACTAGTTTTATGAGCTTTTGTAGAATGGTGTCTAGCAGGGCTAAGGTATTCCATAATAGGTAAAATTGGTCTCAATAATTTTTGAAGAATAACAGAAGGGTAAACCATTTGCCAAAGTTGACTACCAACCCCAAACCCTTCTTTAATTAAAAATCGATGGAGAAATGTGGTGCCAGATCTAGGGTTTCCAACAATTATGATTGGTTCTTTTAGATGATTTCCAATATTTGGGAAAATTATATGATCTAAAAATCTTGAGACTCCGATAATAATTCGTAATATAAAGATTAAGAGTCCTGTAAAAATAGGTGTAATCCAAACTTTGAACGTTTTTCCAATAATTAGATATACTCTTAGGATGCGTTTTAGAATCATTATATTTAATTTTAATTGTATTTTATTTTAAAATGATGAACAAATAAGGTTGAAATAAAAATTATTTAACCTTTAGACTATAGATAAATCTAAAAGTTAAATAGGTTACACAATAATATTAAGTTTGGAATCACATGAAAATATTTTTTACTATAATTAAATTTGTTTTTTTATCAAGCATTCTAATGGGGCAAGCATTTGAAGGGATGACTTTATTTTCACCAACCCAAGGAGGAGGGGCGGCTTCTCATGCTACTTATTTAATGGATAATGATTTAAATATTATTCATTCATGGACTCATACTAAAGGTGCTGCGAGTATGGCCTATCTTAGAAAAGATAGCATATTAGTGTATCCATATAGAGTATCGAATCCATCAATGAACTCTGGCGGTGTTGGTGGTGGAATAGCTCTTTATAATTGGGAAGGAGATTTATTATGGAGCTATGAATTTGCTAATGACACTTATCAGCACCATCATGATGTTGAACCTTTACCGAATGGTAATATTCTTATTTTAGTTTGGGAAAAAAAGACTGCTGCAGAAGCGTTTGCTATGGGAAGAGAGACTATAGATAATGGGCTAAATGAAATGTGGTCAACAGCAATATTAGAGATAGAGCCAATAGGTATAAACGAAACAGTTAATGATGTAAATATTGTTTGGGAGTGGCATGTTTGGGATCATTTAATACAAGATATAGACCCGACACTTCCAAATTATGGTGTTATTTCTGATCACCCAGAATTACAGGATATCAATTATGGAAATGCTGGAACAAATAATGGACCAGGTGGTGCAAATGGAGATTGGAAACATTGTAATGCAGTTGACTATAATGAATCACTGGACCAAATAGCGTTCTCTTCAAGATTTCATGATGAAATCTATATCATTGATCATAGTACAACAACAGAAGAAGCTGCAGGCCATACTGGTGGTTTATCAGGGAAAGGTGGAGACTTTTTATTCCGCTGGGGAAATCCAGAATCCTATGGTCGTGGAAATAGTTCTAATCATTTATTATCTGATCAGCATGGAGTAAATTGGATACCTGATGGCTACCCAGGGGAAGGGAATCTGATATTGTTTAATAATAATTATACTAATAATACATCTGCTGTTTTTGAAATTATTCCACCTATTAATGAAAGTGGGGGATATGAGATACTCCCTGGGGAACCTTTTGGCCCTGAAGCCCCTACTTGGTTTTATGCTGGTAATTTTCATACCCAGATGCAGGGTGGTGCATTTAGATTACCGAATGGTAATACTTTAGTTACTGATTGTAATGATGCAAAAATGTTTGAAGTTACTTTAGATTATGAAGTCGTATGGGAACATGATTATGGCGGGCAACAGACTTTTATTGCAAGAGCTCAAAAATACCCAATGGATTACTTACTAAGCGCAGGTTTTCCTGATTATACATTAGGAGACGTAAATTTTGATTCGAATATTGATGTTATTGATTTATTATTTATTAGTGATATGGTAGCTGGCCTTGGTTATGAATGGACGCCACCTGCAGATTTCTATCCTGATGATCAAGTGACAATTACAGATGTTATATGGTTGTTGCAATATATTTTATATAATTGATGATTTAATTAGTATTCAATATTATAATGGTAGATATTGATTTAAGTTATTCTAAACATCCGATACGTCGTTGGATAATTAGGCAAAATATAAACCACCCCTGGCGAACAATACTCATTTCATCATTGTTAACTATTGTGATAGGAATCGGTATCCAATTTTTTGTTATTGATGATGATATGATGAAAATGTTGCCTCGTAATATGGAATCTCGATTATCATGGGATGCAGTCCAAGATGAATTTGGAAGTACAGAAGAGATTTTTATTGCGATTGGTAATAAGAATAATTCAATTTTTACTACTGATGCTTTTGCAACAGTATGGGATTTAACAGATTCATTAATTGCCTTAGAGACAGTCCAAAAAGTTACAAGTATAGCCAATGCTACGAGAATTGATAATTATAATGGTTTTATGGAAGTTGGAGATCTTCTATTAGACAGAAACTTATTTGAAGAAGAAATAAAAGATATTTATAAATATCTTGATAAAAACCCAAAAATAAAGAAACGATTTGTTAGTGAGAATAATGATTATTTTATTATTTTAGCACAACCATATTCATCAACAGGGCTCGATGTTTTTCAAGCTGAAGTCGTTAAGTCTGTCAATGCTTTAGTAGATAATTATGAAGTCCATTATGGAGGTAATGCATATGTAACAGGTGCAATGCCAAAGATGATTAGAGTTGATGTCGAAAATTTAGTTTATACCGGGTTAATGATACTGGTTATTATTCTAATGGCAAATCTTAGAAGTGTTAAAGGAGTGTTATTAGTCTTAATGGTTATTGGATCATCTCTTTTAGCCATGATGGGGTTTATGGGATGGATTTATTATTTTACAGGTTCTGAAAAATATTTATTTACTTTAGCAAATACTTCAATGCCTATAATTTTATTAACAATTGCTAATTCTGACGGTGTTCATTTTATAACTAAATTTTTTAAAGATTTAAGGAACCAAAGAAATGTGAAGATCGCTGTAGCATCTTCAATGGATACATTAATCATACCAATATTTTTAACAAGTATTACTACTGTTTCAGCTTTTTTAACAATGATGTCATCTCCTTTAGAACCGCTTGTTGGGTATGGAATTATTATTGCTTTAGGAATTATTTGGGCTTGGTTTCTTAGTTCTACTTTATTACCATCAGTTACAAGCCTTTTAAAATGGGATCTGTCTTCTAAAGCTATAATAACAGAAAGTTATTTTGAAATATTAATTGATAAATTTGGTAGGTTAGTATTAAAACACCCTAAGTATATATTATTATCAGGAACTATTTTTGTTTTTTTTGGAGTTTTTGGTTTATTAAAAGTTAAAGTTGATGTGAATATGATTAATTTTTTTGAACCAGGAACAGAAATTCGAGATAGTATGGATTTTATGGATGAAGAAGTAAATGGTATCATGGACATTCGAGTTAGAGTTGAAGGCGATTTAAAAGACCCTATTACTTTAAAGAGTATTATAAGTCTACAAAATGAGATGGAAGATAATGAAAAAGTTAATTTGAGTTATTCAATAGGAAATGTGGTTCAGCAAATGCATAGGACTATTATGGATGACGATCCAAAGTTTGAAATCATACCGAATGAAAGAGATAAAATTAATAATCTTTTTTCAATGTATTCTATTTCAGGTGATCCAGATGATTTTTCAGATTTAATTGACTATGATTATAAAACAGGTCTTGTTACTGCATTAAGTCAAGTTATGTCTACAGATGAAATTTTTACTTATGTAAAGAATTTAAATTCATATATTGATATGAATTTCGAGGATAATTCAAAATTGAGTGTAACAGGTATGATTGTAGTTTTTCGTGATTTAGTTATATTAATTGTTGAGTCAGCTGTGTTAAGTATTACGTTTTCATTGATTATTATTGGCTTTATTTCTTCTTTATTTTTTAAAAGAATTTTATGGGGCTTTTTAGCAGTATTACCTTTAACTGCAGCTGTTATTATGAATTTTGGTTTTATGGGATATTTTGGTATTGAATTAAGTCATATTACAGCAATATTATCTTCTATTATTATTGGTGTTGGAGTTGATTTTGCTATTCATTATATCTCACAATTTAGAAGACTCTCGCGAACAATAAAGAATGATAATTTAAGTAATGAAGTTTTAAATGATGTAGGATACCCAATCGTATTAGATGCTGCATCGAACATGGGGTTTGGTGCTCTTTTATTTTCTGCATTTTTGCCTATTCAATACATAGGTGGATTAATGGTTTTTGCAATGATATCAACTTCTTTGGGTACATTAACTTTATTAACTGCATCCGCAGAATTATTAAAAAATAAATTAATTGAACGAAATTAATTAAATGAGATATTAATGGTAATCAGAAGTGTTATTAAAGGACTTGGATATCAAGTTCCTGATCAAGTAATTACAAACGATGATTTATCAGCATTAATGGACACATCTGATGAATGGATTCAAGAGAGGTCAGGAATTCAAGAGCGACGTTGGGCTCAAAAAGATGAAGCGACATCAGACTTTGCTATTGAAGCATCGAAGCAAGCAATAGATATGGCATCTATCGATCCAAAAGATATTGATTTAGTAGTAGTAGCAACGATTTCTAGTGACTATTTCTTCCCCGGTGTGAGTCAACAACTACAAGTAGCATTAGGTCTAAGAAATGTTGCCGCATTTGATTTGAAAGCTGCTTGTTCAGGATTTGTATATAGTCTATCTGTCGCTGACCAGTTTATTCGTTCTGGAATGTATAAAACTGTATTAGTTGTAGGAGCAGAAGCTCAGACTAAGTTTATGAATAAATCAACAAGCGGACGCGATATTGCTGTATTATTTGGTGATGGTGGTGGTGCTGCAATTATAAAAGCTGAAAAAGGTGATAGAGGAATATTATCATCTCACCTTTATTGTGATGGTGCAGATATGAAAAGTCTATGGATGGAAGCTCCCGGTTCTTCAGGATCAAATCAAATAGATTTAAACAATATTCAACAATACCCAGATCGATATGAACCATATATGAATGGAAGAGATGTATTTAAAAATGCTGTGGCACGTTTTCCTGATGTTATAAAAGAAGCAATGGATAAAAATGATTTAAATATTGATGATATCAAATTGATAATACCTCATCAAGCAAATCTGCGAATTATCCAAGCCATTGCAAAAAGGATGGATATTTCAATGGAGAAGATATATTCAAATATAGAAAGGTATGGGAATACAACAGCAGCTTCAATACCTATAGCACTTTGTGAAGCTTATAATGAAGGGAAAATCCAGAAAGGAGATAATATTATTCTTGCAGCATTTGGGGCTGGATACACATGGGCGTCAGCAGCTATTCGTTGGTAGTATTTTATCATTTTATTAATTTTATACATATAAATTTTTGATTTCCTTTTTGAATAATAATTAAATAATTATGAAAGTAATAATATTCTTATTAATTAATCTTTGTTTCGTATTTGGGCAAACTGGATTTGAAATTGCAAAAATGGTAGATGATTTACCAGACCCTAAAGATATATCAAATGAAACTAAAATGATTTTAATTAATAAAAAAGGTAAAACAAGATCTATGACTATGGCTTCGATTTCAATGGATGGAAATAGAAAACAAATAACTTGGTTTTTAGAACCGAAAGATGAAAAAGGAGTAGCATTTCTAAAGATTGAACATGATGATAAAGATGATGAAATGAGGATGTGGTTACCTGCATTTAAAAAAGTACGAAGAATTTCATCAAAGAAAAAAGGAGATGCATTTATGGGTACAGATTTAAGTTATGAAGACCTTACAAATCGTGTGCTTTCTGAAAATGAATATAAACGTTTGGATGATGAAATAATAGATGGAAAAGAATGTTATGTTATAGAGGTATGGCCAAAAAAATCTTCGAAGTCATTTTATACAAAACATATCTCATGGATTGAAAAAACAACTCTATTGGGAATTAAAGAAGAATCGTATGATAGAATAGGAAAGTTAAAAAAAGAAAAGCAGTATGAGTTTGAACAAATAAAAGGTTATTACTTAATGAAGAGAGTATTTGTTAAGGATACCCAGAAAAATCACTCAACAGAGGTTATTTTTTCAAATATTAAAGTCGATACAGGAATTAATTCAAAAATATTTCAGGAGAAAAATTTAAAGCGTATTCCACGATTAAATTAGATATTTAGAATTGATATCGATAATCTTAAATGTAAAATCTATTTTTACCCATTTGAATCATTTCCAAAATCCAAGGTGGGACTATTTTCCCTTCTAATTTCATACGTTGAACTGATTTATTTAAACCAATAGCATCCCAAATTTCAAAGGGACCTTTTTCCCAACCGAATCCCCACTTCATTGCATTATCAATATTTACAATGCTATCTGATATTTCGGGTATACGATTTGCACTGTAGATTAATGTGCTTGAAATAATTTCCCAGAAACATTTCGCTCCTACGTCATCTCCATAACAAAGTACATTAAGTCTATCAGTAAGGTTTTCATAATTTTCAGCATTTTGTAAACAATCAAATGTAGTATGATTTTGTTTTTTATAATTACCAGTTTTGATATCTATGGAGTATATAGATCCATCTCCAATTTTTTTATAAAATCCTGCTTTCGACTTTTGTCCTAATCGTTTAGAATTAATAAGCTTTTCCATAATAGGAGGTATTTTAAATATTTGTTTTGCTTCATCATTAGGAATATTATAATAATTTGTCATAGCTACATTTTTTAAGGTATCGAGTCCAATGATATCACAAGTACGAAAACTGGCGCTTTTTGGTCTTCCAGAAATAGTACCTGTTAAAGCATCTATATCTTCAATATTTAATCTATATTTAATAGCTATGTGCATAGTTGCCATTAATACATAAATTCCAATTCGATTCCCGATAAAGTTTGGGGTATCCTTTGCGTGTACAATACCTTTCTTTAAAATATTCTCGCCAAATTCTGAGATGGTTTTATAGGTATTATTCGATGTATGGCTACCACGGACTAATTCCAAAAGATGCATAAATCTAGGTGGATTAAAAAAATGGGTTATCATAAAACGCTTTTTTAGATGATTAGGCAAAGATTTTTCAAGAGCTGATAAAGAGATTCCTGAAGTATTTGATGTAAGGATTGCATTTTTTTTAATGTAGGGTAATATAATTTTATAAACATTATTTTTTATTTTTTCATCTTCCACTACAGCTTCAATAATTAAATCAACATCTTGTAAATTTTTTATATCTTTTTCATAAGTATGAGTAGAAATCAAATTTATATTTTCAGGATTGGTTAATGGCTCTGGTTTGAGATCCAATAAATGATTTTTACCATAATTAACTATTTTATTATTAAGATCATATAATAGGGAAGGTATACCCTGATTAGCAAGGAGTCCTGCGATTTGTGCACCCATAACTCCAGAACCTAAGACTGCAACTTTTTGAATAGTTTTTGACATATTATTTATAATACTTAGTTTTTAAAAAAGATTGATTTATAATAATTCTCATTTTAATAATTATAAATATTCATTTTCAATATCAATAATAACAATGATACTCAGATATCTTTTCTGAATGGTTTACAAAATCCAAGACAAGCTAAAGCTACATTAAAGTTTAATTAGATATCTAAAATTCTTTATAGGGCTGGTAACAAATATTTATTATGTTTTTCTGGTCCTAGAGAATTGTATTCTTATTTAGAATAGTTAATCTTTTAATCTCCCTAATCTACGATATTTCTCTTTATATTTTTCCCAAAGATTTTTTTGTCGATCTGTTAAATCTAGTTCTTTGCCTTGTATATAGGCTTTTATTGGATTTGTTGTTTGAATAAGAGGTTCCGTATCAGCTATAAAAAATGTAGCATCCTTTCCTACATCTAAAGAACCAACTTTTTCATCTATACCTAATATTTCAGCTGTAGATAAAGTTATTGCTCGTAATGCTTCATTTTTTGGAAGGCCCCATGCAGCTGCCCTCATGGCTTCATTGGGTAATGTTCTAATGTGTCCGTCAAATGGATACCCAGGATCTAATGAAATACAAAATTTAACACCTGCTTCATATAGGATTAAGGGGACCTTATATGGTATATGTATAGGCTCAAATCTTCTTCGAGGTGTAGTTTGGACACTCATAAGGATTACAGGGATGTTGTATTTAACAAGCAATTCTGGGTTAATCCAAGCATCTCTCCCACCAACAATTGTAATATTAAAGTTGTGTTTATTTCCCCATTTGACTGCTGCTTCAATTTGCTGAATATCATTTGCTTTTATTTGGATTGGTTCATTATAAATAACAAATGGGATCATTGATTCTAATCGTAAGTCAGTTTTTTGTTTTTGTTCTGCTTTTCTTTCTTTGACTGAACGCCTTTGGTGATATGCTTTTACATCTCTTATTAGCATATCTAATTCTCTTATAGAATCTCGATATTTATTTCGTTGTTCTTTTTCTTTTAACTTGGAGTTTTTTTTCAAATTAAATTGCATATTCGGCCAGTTCATAATAAGTGCTGAAGGATGTTTTAAAGTCGCATCTTCCCATGTCCATCCATCTAACATCATCACGGATGATTGTCCAGAGATTCTACCTGATGATGGTACTGAGTTAACAATTAAAATACCATTTGACCTAGTAACAGGAATCAAGTCTGAGTCTGGATTATAGCTAACATTGGCTCTTACATTTGGATTGTATTCTCCTATTTCAGAATGATCATTTGTTTGTTTTACAGCACTAATCTCAGTAAGACCAATTCTTGAAAATCCGGCAATATAACCTGGTATGACATGTTTTCCATAGATATCATAAACATCAGTTTCAGGTGATGGTTGAATTTGTTGATCAATTGTAACAATGATACCATTTGCAAAAAGAAGATCATATCCTTCTAGAATATCTCCAGAGACCGTATGAAGATTCCCTCCCTTTAAAAGGATTGGTCTTTTTTGTAAATCGCCTGGAATTTGATCATTAGCATATAAAAGATTTAATAAAAGAAAATAAATTAAATTTTTCATTAATATGTTTCCCATCTATTAAGCTCATCATCTGTAATATCACATTTATGATGATTAGACTTAGGACTATTAGGTTTCATCTCTTTGCCAGAATTTGAAGTAGTATTTGAAAGGATTTTTTGGATTAAATCATCTCTTATTTTTTTATCCCTTTCTTCTTTTTGTGCATTTTCATCTATAGAGAAATATCTTTTCCCTTCTATCCATGTTTCAAGCACGTGTGAATATATTGAAAGAGGAGATCCATCCCAAATTACAAAATCCGCATCTTTTCCTTCTTCTAATGACCCAACCCATTTATCAATTTTTAACTGCTTTGCAGGGTTAATAGTAACAAAATTAAAGGCTTCCTCATCACTTAATCCTCCATATTTCACAGCTTTTACAGCTTCAGTATTCATTCGACGTGCAAGTTCATCATCATCTGAATTAAATGATACAAGAACATCATTTTTTGCCATGAGTGTTCCATTATATGGAATAGCATCAATGACTTCATATTTATATTGCCACCAGTCTGAAAATGTTGATGCACCCGCACCATGTTCTGCTATTCTCTCAGCGACTTTATAACCCTCTAGTACATGTTGAAAGGTAGCAATTTTAAAACCAAAATCTTCAGCAATTCTTGTAAGCATTAATATCTCATCTTGGCGATAAGAATGGCAATGTACAAGTCGAGTGCCTTCTAGAATTTCTGCTAATGCTTCTAATTCAAGGTTTTTTCGAGGTGGTACTTTTTTTCGTTGAGCTTTTGAGTTACGATTATATGTTTGATGTATATGGCGGTAATCTTGAGCTGCACGAAACGCATCACGAATAACCTGCTCAACTCCCATTCTAGTTTGTGGGTAGCGACCATTACCGCCCCAATTCGCCTGTTTTACATTTTCACCGAGAGCAAACTTGATACCCTGTGGTGCATTTTTAAAAATTAAATCTTGAGGGCCAGACCCCCAACGTAATTTAATTACTGCATTTTGTCCGCCAATGGGATTAGCGGAGCCATGGAGAACATTTGCCGTTGTAAGACCTCCGCCTAATTGTCTATATATATTTATATCGTCAGCATATAAAACATCAGATATACGTACTTCAGCAGTAATATTTTGAGCACCTTCATTAATTGAAGATGCTGCAGAATGAGAGTGACAGTCGATTAACCCAGGTGTTATATGCTTACCTGTGCCATCAATGACTAATGCACTTCCTTGAGGTACACTTACATCTGGAGCGACTTTATCAATTTTCCCATCTACAAAAAGGATGTCCCAATCTTCTAATATTCCCTGAGGACCACAGGTCCAAATAGTAGCATTATCAATTAAAATAGCATTTGGTGAGAGTAAAGCTGTAGATAATCCGTATGCACCTTCAGGATAATAGAGAACAGTATTGCTAGTAAAATCTTTTACTCTTGGTTTGCTTTTTTTTGTTTCAAGTCTTTTTGCTGAGAAAGGATAAGTCTCTCCTCTACCATCATTAGCAAAACCTGTTATTTCATCTTTATTTATTTCACCATTAAAAGCTAAGGCAATTTTAAAACCAAGCAGGTTTCCATCAATAGTAAAGCTGATAAGATTATCATAAATGTCTAGCTCGGTTATTGTTGCTTTTTTATCACCAATGCTGATTGATCCTGATAATTTGCTTCCAGATGTTGATAAGCTCTTAGCTGGTATTTCCCCTTTTTTAGCTTTTGGAATAGCGAACTCTAAATCATAGCTTTTATTATGCAAGGTAAGTTTCCATTTACCTAGTGGCTTTACTTCATGCCTTGGCGCTATAAAATGCTCATTCCCCTCAAGCCATAAATTTAGTATTCGTGATTTTGGATCAAAATAATCACCATCTGTTATAACAAGGTTTGCTATGAACCCAGGTTGAATTTTTCCAAGAATCATTTCTGCCCCCATGGCTTTAGCTGGGAAGGTTGTAAGAGCTGCTAAGGCAATATCTTTAGATAAACCACGATCAATTATTTTTTGTAAGTTTACTCTGAAATCTGATTTCTTTTTTAATGTACTAGATGTAAGCGCAAAAGACATCCCAGCATCATATACTTTTTTAATATTATCAGGAGCCATATCCCAGTGTTTTAATTGCTCAGTGGAATATTGAAGAGCTATATTAGGATCTTTAACTTTTGGTTTTGCTGGGAATTCTAAAGGGAAAATAAAAAATGGTTTAAACTCTGATATCTCATTTAGCCTACGATACTCAAAACCGCTTCCTAGAAGCCAAGGATTTAAACTAAACTCTTCTGTTAACCTTAGAGCTCTTAATGCGCCATGCTCCTCATTAGTCATAAAAAGTATTGGCTTATGTTTTATTCGGAATTCATTTAATATGTTTAAACTAGGGTTTAGATGAATAGGCTCATTTTGATCTGGATGTTTTGTATATATGGGGATAGACTTGCCATACCATTCAGCATCAAAAAATGATTGGCGCATAAAGGCGATAACACCTAGAAGAGAATTAGGATAGGGTTCATCCCAGCCGCCCGTTTTAAATGACAATATTTGCGCGACATCTTTTGTTATGGAAACATTATTCTCATTTAAAATAATTAATTCGGATGTACCTTTAAAAATTCCTTTCTCAGGAACAATATGAGCTGCAGTTATCCCAATTGATCTTAATGCTTTCAGGTCCTTTTCTTTAATTTTTAAATCGTCCTTTGCTCGATATTCCGGACGCATTTTATCACTCCAATGATTATCAGGACTTTTTATGATTTCATCTTTTTTGATTTCTAGCCAACCATCGATAAATCCTGCATAAACATTAGCCTCATCAAGGTCTATTTCAAAAGCATCAGCAGGTATTTGAATATATTTACCAACTTTTTCTATTTTACCATCTCGAATAACAATAGTACCATCTTTTATAAATTCACCTGGAGCAGTATGAATCATAGCATG
>MDTE01032747.1_pt1 | contig 18421 bp, 17 predicted proteins | sample 811231 | NCBI WGS metagenome assembly MDTE01 (sample SAMN05326651, study PRJNA326480) | marine metagenome | isolation source: seawater | place: Indian Ocean: Red Sea | collected 2010 | reverse complement strand
GGCCGAGGGAGTCAACATCATGATTGGTCCTGACTGGGCCCCCTCCGGATCTAAGAGTTCGATGCACGAACTGAAGACGGCTGATTGGTGGGATGAGAACATCCTCGGAGATATCTTCACCGATTATGAGTTGGTTCAGACCATCACTACAAACATAGTTGATGCAATCGGATGGGGTGATCAAACCGGCCGTATTCAGGCAGGTCTGGCGGCAGACCTTGTAGTCCTAGACACTTTCCACTCCAATCCGTACAGAAATGTTGTCGAGGCCATCGACCCGGATGTTCGACTCGTAGTGGTAGGTGGGCTAGCTGTGTTCGGAGATGTAGACATCATGCAGGCGATGGATGACGAGATTCAGATTATCCAAGGAGACGGATTCACCAAAGCCACCGATATCACATATGATGGAGTTCCCGAGGCCCAGCAGACTGTAGATGAACTACTTACTTATTTGCAATCTTGCAACCAAGGAGCACCTGTCCCTATAGAATACCTGTTTACTCTTGGTGATGACCGTTATTTCGACGTATTGAACCGCTCCTTAACTTTCCAGAAGGACCGTACAATCGATCTATGGGGGGACTACTATGATGTCGAACTCAACGAAGATGGACATCGAGTCGATGGTACTGTGGCTGGTGCGGATCCAATCATAACCGATCCTGGTAACGGGGGCTCAGAGGATACCGAGGCATTGTGCAGTGATGGAGTGGACAATGACGGAGATCCTTACATCGACTGCGACGATTTCGACTGCAGTGGAACAATGGCATGCAGTGAGCCTGAGCCTGAGCCGGAACCCGAGTTGCCTGTGCTATGGAATACATATGGCCCGCGAGGCGGCACCATCCCTCACCTAACCACGATTGAAGAGGGGATTCATCTCGAGGATTGTATGTCTGATGAAACTACATTGAGTGATGCTGGCGTGCCTACAATTCCTTCCAGCAAGATACTGCTTTGCGGTGCCATCTTGGTTGTGATGCAATCAACTGATGAGTGTATTGAATCCAGCAGTTCATTCTGCAATCTCGAAGTGGCCGATGCAATCGCTGTCCCCGGACATCTTTGCACGGATGCAGGAAATTATCCTCAGGAGGTGACCTGTCGAGCCGCTTGGTCATTCATCGATGCCGGGGAAGAAGAGCCGGAGCCGGAGCCGGAGCCTGAGTCCGAAAGCGAGGGTTGGATGGATGGTCCGCTATACTGGGTCGCTATCTTAGTTGCATTAGCAGTTATTGTAATATCTATAGGTGTGGTGAACTCAAACCTACGAGGTCGTGCTGACAATGATCGATCGGTACTAGTTATCGAGGATGAGTAATCATCCCAAATGCCAACTCGGGCCTTCGGGTCCGTCCTCAACTACAACACCCATTGAAGCGAGTTCGTCCCGAATCTCATCAGCGCGAGTCCAGTCCTTAGACTCCCTAGCCCTCTCGCGCTCAATCAGGAGTGAATCGACTCTCTCGGCGACCTTTGTCCTAGCAGAATCGGCCTGAGCCAGATTGGCTACTACTTCCTCGGAAGACGGGAGTAGTCCCAGTGCCTCACCTGCATGCTTCTCTAACCAAGTGGCTACATCTGATCCAGGTGCGGAAGAAACGACTGCTTGGACTTCTATCATCGCAGCTCTGGTGTTGAAGTCATCATTCATTGCAGCATTGAAGCGCTCACTGGCTCCAATGAGGTCAGAACCTGACTCGTCTTGAGTGCTCAGGGATTTACCATATGCATCGACCAGTCTATCAAAATGAATCGCCGCTTCGTCCAGGAACTCTGATGTGAGGTCGATTGGATTTCGATATGGTATGCTCAACAGGGCATAGCGCAGAGCCAAAGGGGCGTGATTCTCGAATGCTTCTTGGATGGTCCAGAAGTTGCCCAGACTCTTGCTCATCTTCTCGCCGTCAATGTTTACGAAGCCATTGTGCATCCAGAAGCCCACCACGGGTTCTGTGCCTGTGCAGCACTCAGACTGGAAAATCTCGGCCTCGTGATGAGGGAATCTCAGGTCGTGCCCCCCTCCATGGATATCGAACTGCTCTCCGAAGTGGTTTAGTGACATTGCAGAGCATTCGATGTGCCATCCCGGTCGGCCTTCGCCCCAAGGGCTCTCCCATGATGGCTCGCCGGGCTTCGCCAGTTTCCATAGTGCGAAGTCACGGTGATCTCGTTTGCCCGAGCCCGTGTCTGCGACTCTGCCTCCTGCGCCGGCCCTCACCATCTCCAAAGTCTGGCCTGTTAGTTGTCCGAACTTCTCGGGGGCCGTGTCTATCTCAAAGTAGACTCCATCATCACCGACATATGCGTGACCTTTCTCCTCCAGTTTGGAAATCATGTCGATAATCTCCGGTATGGTCCCGGTCACTCTGGGATAGTGGTCGGCCCTGAGGACATTCATCGCATCCATGGCATCTAGGTAGTCGTCGATGTTCCTATTTGCGACTACAGAGAAGTCGACTCCCTCAGAATCTGAAATATCGAGTATCTTGTCGTCGATGTCGGTGAAGTTCTGCACATATTCGACATTGTAGCCACTGGCCTCGAGCCAGCGATGAACTACGTCAAATGCCAAGTAGCATCGGGCATGCCCCAAATGACTAGGAGAGTATGGAGTGATGCCACAAACATACATACTCACCTTACCCTCTTCGAGAGTAGATAGATCACGCTTCTCGCGCGTACGAGTATCGTAGACTCTGAGAGGCATTCTGACCGGGCTGCGCGGCTTATCGGTCATCAACCCCGCGCCGCTTCGACCAGTCCGGAGTACAGAACATCATGGCCTGCCCTCTCCGGATGCCATTGGACTCCCAAACAAAATCTCTTGTCTGGCCGCTCAACTGCCTCAATTAGACCATCATGATCAGCAATTCCTGTAACTGTTAGTTCTCCTGCATCTGCGACACCTTGGTGATGAGTTGAGTTGGCTTTAATCGAAGTTCCCATCAGTCTAGCCAGTAGAGAACCTTCTGTTGCCGATACACCATGCTCGGTCTCAACTCCGTCGAAGCCGCCATGGCCCTCATGACCAGGTGTTGTATCGAGATGTTGATGCAGCCTTCCACCGTGCATAACACTGAGAATCTGCATCCCTCTGCAAACGCCCAAAAAAGGCATGTCTCTGGAAATTGCTTCACTAATCAAACCCATCTCTGTTTCATCCTGATTGGGATAGAATTCGATAGTCATCGCTTCGGGCTCTTCCCCGTAAGATGAAGGGCAGAGGTCAGGCCCGCCAGAGACGACTAGGCCGTCAATCAGATTGAGGATTTGAGTCATATCTCCAGCTGGAGGGATAATCAGTGGAGTCCCCCCTGCATTTTCTATCATGGAAATGTAAGCAGAAGGCAAGATTGCTGCATGCCTATGCCAGTTGCCGTAGACTGTTTCTCTGCAGAAGCATGTCACGCCGATTACAGGCTTCATTCGGCTCCTCCGGATTCTCTCAGTAGTCTAGCGTGCCTGAAAGATTGGACTCCAACGAAAATGAATGTCGCTCCGATAACCAATAGAAGGATGTGAGAAATAATGGCTAGAGAAGTCATGTCGGAGTAGCCGGTAATCACTCTAGTTCCCCCTAGGGCCATCAGAAGTGCAAATACCATCGAGGTATGCATGTAGTGCTTGAGGTTCTTCTCATCTCTATGTGCCATGATGCCAAGACCAAGTATCGGAAGGCCGAGTAATGCGGGAATCGCCGCTGTAATTGAGGGAGGGTCAGCACTCTGTGTGATGTAGGAGAAAATACCCCAGCCCACTAGCAATCCACCTGATATTGTTGCAAACCTTGGCACGGTCATCCCGAAAAATGTGAACTCGTCGCTCATGTATGTTCGCCCGCCAATTTCAGTTATTATCTTCTCTTACAGAGAGGCTCTTGAGTGGTTTCTTAGACAACTCATGAATCTCCTTATCACGGGCCACGATCTGCTCCCACATCAATTCGGCTACATCCATGACTTCCATCTCTGCTCCAACTGAATCTAGTCCGTCTTTCACCATCACAGAGCAGAATGGGCAACCGACTGCAACGGTATCGCAACCAGTCTCGGCCAATTCCTTGGCCCGAATCTCATTGACTCTCTTGTCGGCATCTTCTTCCATCCACATCTGAGCACCTCCTGCTCCGCAGCAGAATGAGTCCTCTGAGTGCCTTTCCGTCTCGACATCGACTCCACCGATGACTTCCCTTGGCTCATCGATTATACCTCCTATTCTACCCAGATAACATGGATCGTGGAAAGTGATACTGCGGCCATTCTTCTTGGCCTGAGGTAGTTTCCCCTCATTCTGTAACTTGGCTAGAATCTCAGAGTGATGGTAGACCTCAAGTCTGTCTCCGCCGTAGTCTGCATACTCCTTGCCTAAGGTATGGAAGCAATGCGGACAGGATGCAATGATTCTCTTCACACCAAGTTCCTGAAAGGTCATCATATTAGCCTCGGCCAACATCTGGAAGAGGAACTCATTACCGGCCCTCCTAGCCGGGTCGCCTGAGCATCCCTCCTGCATACCCAATATTCCGACGTCTAGACCGGCTTCCTTCAGTAATGATATAGTCGAACGGGCTACTTTCTGATTACGCTCGTCGAAACTTGCCGCGCACCCTACGAAGTAGATGTACTCGGCTGGCTCACCTACTTTGACATCGAGATCAGAGGCCCAGTCAGCCCTCTCGTGTGCTCCGAAACCGTAGGGATTCTGTGCCGCATCCATGTTATCGAATGCTACATTGAGTTGCTCAGGATACTCCATCGTCTCCATTACTGCATTACGGCGCAGGTCTGTGAGTTTGGGGACATGTTCGATATAGAGTGGGCAGACATCGACACAGGCGTTGCAGGTCGTACAGGCCCAGACTGCCTCCTCTGAAATTCTCTGCATCATGGTCTCTTCGGGGATTTCTGAAGATAGGAGAATTGGGGCATGATCGTTTGCGTAGTTGCGCACATCGTGTATGACTTGCATCGGATTGAGGCCTTTTCCTGAGGCATATGCTGGGCAGACATCCTGACAGCGGGCACAAGAGGTGCATGACCAACCATCGATTAGTTGCCTCCATGAGTAGTCGGTGTAATTACTCACTCCGAATCCAAGAGAGTCCATCTCAAGTATGTCATCCATAGATACAGCCCTGCCAAAGTCATCTACTGCGAGTGGTCTCATCTTAGCATTGGGACCAACATCATGGAAGAACACGTTAGGCACCGCCATGACAATGTGCATGTGCTTTGATAGCGGAATCAGTACGAAGAAGATACAGATTGAAAGCATATGAGCCCAGTATGAGGCAACCACGAACGAGTCGGACACTCCATACTGTGCTACTGCATAACCGAGTGGTTCCCACAGCTTGCTAGGATCCTCCTTCGATTCTATTATGAACGAAGTAGTGGTGATTGTAAAGATTAGAACCAAGATGAAATTTCCCTCAAATGTCTCAAAACTAGATTTGCCCTTGAGTTTCTCAGGAGTGAATACCACGCGGCGAATGAGTGCTGCTACACAGCCGATCATCGCCATTGTGTAGCCAAGTTCAACCATACCGTTCCACGGGCCATTCAGTAAATCAGGCAGAATCCTATCAGAGAAGAAATTTGCAGTTGCCAGGTCTAGCATATCTGAGGCCAACATCAGGAAACCCCAAAACAGCAAGACATGCATTGTCCCCGCAACTTTGTCCCTGAGGACCTTTTTCTGACCGAGCCATCCTTTGATGAACTCGAGAATCCTCGCATCCCATGAGTCGAAGCGATTATCCTCGGAACCCAGCATTACCAGCCTGACCGCCTTACGGACCTGATAGGTGAAGAATCCAATTGCAGTTGCACCCATGATGAGCAGGATATGCCATCCCTCAAGGGGACCATATGATTGCAGGAGAGGATGTTCCATCAGATCACTGTCAGGCTATGCCTGACAATCCTCCGAGTCGAGTCATGTCCTTGAAGAAACCGCTCCACAGGCAAACTCATGGGCTCATAGCCCAGCCTAGCGCCATGGCGAGTGGTTTCGCGCCCGGTAAGTGCATCCTCTTCGGTGAGCATGCCGTGGTCTATGGGCATCCTGCCGTCGCAGTTGCCATTGACAGCGGAGTTAGAGTTAGCGTAGAGCGGTCAAATGAGTGGACCCTAGAAGGCATTCCTTTCGAGCCTTCTAGGCACCCTCACATCTCACACATTCTAAACGCCGTATTTGAGTACGAAGGACCTCCTCTGAAAATGGAGGTCGAGAGTAATCTTTTCTCCGCCGCTGGGCTGGGCTCATCTGCCGCACTTTCCAACGCTATTGGGGCGGCTCTGCAAGCCCACATCAATCCCGGTCAGTCATTGGACCCGATTTCTCTCGCTAGAATGGGACATTCTGCTGAAGCGATGGCTCAGAAGGGGAGGGCCAGCCCGACAGATACTGCAACCAGCGCACTTGGAGGCTGTATAGTGGTTTCAGGGCAGCCCGTGGACGGTACGAAACATGTGTTTGATGCCGAATTGGAGACTCCTGAGGGAATCAGGGAATGGTCAATAAATTCTGTCGATTTACCCGACAGTCTTCGCGAGGCATATTTAGTGATTGGATTCACAGGAGAGATGTCTTCGACAGGTAAGATGGTAGCAGATGTGGCCAAGCGACTGGAGAGGCATCCCGAACTCAGAGAGGAGATGAATTCCATTGGGAGAATAACCAGCGCCGGCCTGACTGCTATGTCTGCCGGCAACTTAGAGGCGGTCGGGATGGCCATGGATGCTTGTCACGGCAAACTGCGACTACTCGGAGTTAGTAGTCCCTCGCTTGAGTCCTTGGTGGAAGCTGCCAGACCACACTCGCTGGGTGCCAAACTGACTGGTTCTGGAGGAGGGGGCTGCATGATTGCGCTTGCACGCGATCCGCAGAGAGTCGCAGAAGCGATTGAGGTAGTCGGAGGGAGGCCCCTCATTTCGCGTCTCGGAGCCCCTGGGGTCAGGCTTCTAGAAGATTAGTAAGAGATTTGCATAATCGCACACTAATGACAATATTCAGACAACTACCCTTTATAAGCAGAATATTGGTGCCGACCTCATGCTTAGCGACGAAGAGAGATTGACAGTAGTCAATGTGGTCGCCTCCACCAGAGTGGCGGAGGAACTCGACCTACCAGACATAGCCATCCAACTGAACTGCGAGTACGAGCCCGAACAATTCCCGGGAGTCGTCTATAGGGTCACTGACCCTAAGTTAGCGATTCTGATGTTCAGGTCCGGTCGGGCAGTTTGTACAGGAGGCAAGAACGACAGTAATATTCGAGTAGGTATTGACATGATGACCAGCGATCTGAGGGACGCTGGAATTGAAACTTGGGACTCAGGAGACATCGAGATAGAGGTTCAGAACATGGTCGCCACCTATTCTCTTTTCTACCCAGAAGACTACACTGGGACGGCCAGAATGGATGACAATAACACACGTGTCATCGATACCGACAACGGCATCAGGGCAGCTACCGATGAGGAGGTCGAAAATGAGGACCCAAGAATCCGCGGCATTCGCGAAGGGGAGCCTTTGGCGGCTCTGCCAAGGAAACTCAATCTGAACAACCTCACATTCCATCTACCCTTTGACAAAGTTGAGTACGAGCCTGAGCAGTTTCCTGGTCTGATTTACAGACTAGACTACCCAAGGGTTGTCTGCCTGATTTTCGGAAGCGGAAAGATGGTAATTACTGGAGCACGGGCTAAGGATGAGATTCTCGAAGCTGTCCAATTCATCCAAGATGAATTGGCAGATCTCCTGTACTGAGATTACACAGGAGGGAGACATTGATGCGTCCCTCGCCGTACCGGCGAGGCATGCGCGCACACGCGAGAGTCTCCTTGTGGCTTGTGTTTCTTCTGGTAATGTCTTCTCAGTATGGCGTTTTCACTGAGGATCGGGTTACCGATGAGGAACTTTCAGATTTTCAATTTATGCGAACTTCAGCCAGAACCGCAAATTTAGTTGATGTTCCGTCATGGAAACTCAATGATGCATGGTCCTACGATGGATATCTGGATGTTGGTGCCTTTGTTTCCAGTTCTGGAGTGTCGACCAATGTTCAATACCTGACAGGTACATTGACACAAACAGTCACAGGAATTGGCTGGTGTGATGCTGACGACAATGGAGAAATCGATATTGACGTGGATTTTCTTTGTTACAGACTTGAGTCCAGCGGCCTTTACGAAGCTGAGAATATCAATCTTGATGGGAATAATGGAGATCTTGTTGTCGAAATGGAAACTGAAGAATGGATTCGTGTTTCAGATTTAGCGACAGTAAAGGCTGAGGCTACTTTCGATATCGATTTCCTGTACCAAATTTGGTTCTGGACATACACAGTCCATGTGGCGGATTTGACAGTCGAAGACCAGTATTCTCCCCCTCTAGAAGGATATGATTTTCCTCTAAGTGTGGGAGAACAATGGGCGACAAACTACTCTCAAGCAACTGATTTCAGTGGTTCTAGTGATTATGTAGATATTCCTTCTGATAGCACCGATAGTAACTCGACTAGTTGGGAAGTTGTTAGTCAAGGCTACCCTGGAACTTTCTACAACGGGTGCTCTCAATCTTACAATATTACGAATTACAATAGTGACGGAGATGAGATTGGATACAAGTGGTACTGTCCTGCAATTAGAGGAGATATAGTAACATCTTACTCAGTAGCTGGACTTGGAATACAGGCTGAACATGAGTTGACGACATATCAGCCTGCAGGACGACCTGTACAAATCTCTATTGAAACTGATTTTCCTCTTTCTCCTATTGATTATGAAATGTCAGCTTGGATAAATGTCAGCAGTCAGGGTCAGCCTGTTTCTGGGGAGGATGTTTTCTTTCGATATGAAATAGGAGCATACCACAGAGAATATCATGGCGGCAATACTGTTGCACTATACTCTAACCTGACAACTGCAGCTAATGGATCTGCATTCATCTCATTCAATACTGGCCACATTCCTGACGATTCGGTAAGTCAGGATGATGTTGGTAGCCATGGAATTATTGCATATATTGGCTCAATGAGTAATTCGATTATTGGTGCCACGACTTTGACCATAGATGATGACATTCATGCAGTTGATCTAGTATCTCGCTCTGAAGGAGTGACTGTGGAAAGAACTAGGGGAGGTAGGACAGTGACTCTTGATTCTAGTATCGGATTCAATGCCGTCCCGGGGGATAATTTGACATTCAGTATTCCGATATTGAACCGTGGAATTATCTCCTCTCATGAAACAACACTATTAGTGGAAAATCCTGACGGGACTACTTCTTCAACAGTTATTCCTAGCCTGAGCAGCCTTGAGGAGATGCGTGTAGATGTAGCTTGGACGGTGCCACAGAATCATCCCTCCGGAGATATATCTCTATCCTTCACGGCAGATCCTAATGAGCAGATAACTACAGACGGTAATCGATCCAACAATGAAGGTTCATTTGGACTATACATCGGTAGACTTCCTACCGCTTCACTAACAATTGCATCTGATTCACCTACTCTCACCCAAGTGACATTCAACGGACTTTCCTCGTATGATCCGGATGGTGGAGAGATGTCTTGTGAATTCACCGTCGAGAAGTTAGATGGGAGTAATTGGACCTCACATGAGGAGGACTGCATACAAGAATACACGTGGGAAGATGACGGTGTTTTCCTAGTGTCTCTAGTAGTCACTGATGATGAGAATGACAAGGACTACGCACAATCCTACATCACAATACTCAACAGACCTCCTGAAGTTGAGATTGGGTCTGACCAAAGTTCAGTTCCTGTGATGTCCTCAATAACATTTGATATTGAAGAGAGTGGTGATTTAGATACTCAGAATCCCGATGCCCCGATTGACATAGAATGGGGAATTCCGTGCGAGGAAGGGCAAGTAGGTGAGAAGTGCACCGTAACTCCCCAGGATGAGGGATCGTTCACAATTGATGTCACAGTGATGGATGACGATGGTGCAACTACACAAGATAGTCTGACAGTGGAAGTCACAAACATCGCCCCAAGCGACCCGCATGCAGAGATTTGGTTCGATGGAAACAGGATGGTGCCTCAGATATTGGGTGAGAACGCCCGCTATGTAGTTAATGAGGGAGATGTACTAAGAATGTTAGGATTCGCAGATGATTCTCCCAATGACCTTAGTTCACTAGAGCATCACTGGGCCCCCGATGCTGAGCATCACCCTGAATTGATAATCTCCAGTGTGGGTCACCAGAGCGAGATTGAGCATATCTACGAGACATCGGGTCAGCATCTAGCAACTCTACAGGTCGTCGATGATGATGGGGAGAGTACGGAGACATTGATTATCCAGTTCATCGTAAACAATATCGCTCCGACAATTATGCCGATTTCTAATCCTCTGCCAGTTGCCGAGGGAGGGGTGATGCAGTTCTCAGTTGAAGTCAGCGACACTGCGAATGATCTTGCTGGATTGAAGAGTTGTTTCGACCTTGATCCTAATGTAAATTCCGACTCAGAAGGCAATGCTACAGATGACTGCGATATAGAGTCTCAGAGTCTGGTCTACTCATGGGAGGACGCAACGACAGCGCCGGACTCTATAGTGTTCCATGTGACGGATGATGATGGAGTCAGTGCAGGCGTTGTAATTCCTGTACAAATCAACAATCTGCCGCCTTCTCCCGCGGCGTCGGCCAGTGACTATGAGCCTACACAAGGAGATGTGTTTGTCTTGTCAGCAAATGGTACTACTGATTCTGAGTTCGACATGGCCAACATGGTTTACATGTGGGATTTGGATATCGAGACTGATTCTGATGGAGATGGTGATCCGACCAATGATATCGATAGACAGGGCAGGTGGATTGAGGTCACTTTCTCGCAAGAAGGTGCGAAGACCGTTAGGATGACTGCTTATGATGAAGGTGAAGGCTCTTCCATTACACTCTCAATCCAAGTGCAGAAGAAGCCTTTCGGGCTATCTACTCTGATGGCCGATTATGGAATTTACATCGGCCTTATATCGCTAATCGCAATACTGCTGGTTGTTCTTCTCCAACGAATGCGCAGACCCCAGACTGAAGATTTCTCAGTGGCAGAACGAGAAGTCAGAAGGAAGGGTAGGAAGGTCTCAATGGATGATGCATTCGATGATCCGGACTATGATCCCTTCGACAAGAGTGAGACAAAGGGTGCCCCGAATATGATGGAGGGCCAAGATTCTGGAGATTCTGTCTCGGAGACTCCGGTTGATACCTCGATGGAATCGGATGTCCGAAACATCGACCCTGATTTGTCAGGTGCTTTCGAGGAGCTTATCGGAGAGTCTCCTGAAGATGCTGGGGGTGAGGCCCCGGATAGTGTTGCAGTGCCTATAGATGAGGCTCTGGACAACGAGGACATAGAAGCACTCTTTGATGATTAGTCCTGCCGCAGCCCATGGTCAATCTGTTCAGGCTACTGGGTCTTCCTGATCCAGCAGGAGTTCAGAGGGCATCACCAAAGAGCAGTGGCAAGTCTGTCGACCCCGGCCCTCAGGCCGATGACCGGTTTCATGACCTAGGTCAAGATGTATGGTCAGAAAGGACGAGTAGAATCGTCCCAAGGCCTGACAGGAGAGTTGTTTACTTGAAGCCGGATAACCTACATCGCCTGCCTCTAGATGGAGCAGAGAGATCTCTCACTGGGGGTGACATGATTCTAGTCGACCTAGGCTCCCTAACTCACATGCCCAGCCAGCAGGATGTGTGCAGGAGGAATGTCCGAAGTATAAGCGAAAGGATAGGCTATCCTGTTTTCTCCCTCAATGAAAGCAACACGCTGCTGATGATTCCAGGTGCTAGAATGAGAGTCGATACCGATCGTCACAATCTAGGCATGGCGTTGTGGGGTCAACTTCCTGACTCTGAGGCATAATCATCCTCTAGCCAAGTATCTAGGTCGCCCGATGCGACCTCTTCGGCAGCATGGTCTGTGAAGTCACGATAGGCCTGCCACCTTGCAATGATTTTCTCGTCCTCTCCTCGCTTCTTCTTGCGTTCAATTGAGGCGTCGGCATAGGTTACACAACGGCGAAGAAAGATTTCGATTAATTTTCTGCGCTCGTCAATTCCCATCAATTAACCTCCAAGTCAGAGAGTAGTTGTTCTACATGCCCCTTAGGGCTGACCTTGTACTTGACCCACTTCAGGCTCCCATCAGGGCTGATTACGAAGGTAGACCTCAGAGTTCCCATGTAAGTCTTACCATACATGTTCTTCTCTCTCCATGTGTCATACATCTCGTGTAGAGTGGCGTCCTCATCGACAATCAATTCGAATGGGAGTTCATTCTTGTCGATGAACTTCTGATGGCTGGAAGCAGAATCTGTTGATACTCCTATGACTCTCCATCCAGAACCCGAAAATCTTGCGAAACTATCTCTGAAATCACAAGCCTGAACGGTGCACCCGGAGGTGTTGTCTCGAGGGTAGAAGTACAGAACAACACCTTTGCCAGAGGATAGTATCTTTGAGAGAGAAATCTCTGATCCATCAGTTACAATCGCTGTGAAATCCGGGGCTTTGTCACCAACTCGCAGCTCTGCCATGATTTGCCGACTCAATTAATGCACATCAAGACTCGGCTGCAGCGATATGCGAATCTACTCTAACGCTCAGGGGCATTCTGGGTGGATTACTGAAGCCGAAACAGGCCGATGGAGCCATACCAACCATTTGATTGGAGCTTCTCCCATCTAACTCCAATCCAGCGGACTTAATTCTTGCAAAACCTCTGACTTGGTACCACTCCTTGCGCCCATTCCTAGTGATTCCATGAGTCTTTGTCCCAAAGAATAGTCTCGCGAACGGAGCCTCTACATTGGCAATGAACCAGTGTGGCCTAGAGAACGGAATAGGTATGGTCACTCCCCATTGCATGGAGACGCGACCAAGGTCACAGTTGACCTCTATTGAGTTCTCGGCTCTCTTTATTTTCATAGTTGAGACTATCACTTCATCGAAGGAGTACAGCGAGGATACGAATTCCCCTAATTCTTTGGAGGGGGCAATCAAGACTCTTGTTCCATCCGGTTTGGCCCACATCAGGTTGGTGAATGCCCCATGTGGAGAGTCTCTCCAGTCTCCGATGACCACCATGTCTCCGGTCTGGAAACCTGATGAAATCACTCGGCCTTTGAATATCTCAATGTCCTTATTTCCTAAGCTCATCTATTCGTCTCCTCTCTCTTTCGCTTCTTCGTCGCTGCCCATGAGCAGATTGGGCATTGTTCGAGGTCGTGGCGCATTGCGGGGCAGTGCTCTCTACCGAAGTAGATGATTTGTAAGTGCCTTCGATTCCAAGTTTCTTCTGGAAATATCGATTTGAGATCGCGCTCGGTTCTGACCACGCTGCTACCATTCGACAGTCCCCAGCGAGCAGCTAGCCTGTGGATGTGCGTATCCACGGGGAAGGCAGGAATTCCGAAAGCCTGCGCCATAACAACGCTCGCGGTCTTGTGACCAACCCCTGCAAGAGATTCTAGAAATTCCCAGTCAGGTCTGACAGGGCCTCCGTCTTCGACTATTTGCTCGGCCATACGCTTGAGATTCTTCGCCTTGGTCGGAGCTAGTCCTATCTGTCGTATCAGATCATGAATCTCTTCTACTCGGAGATTGGCCATTTTTTGAGGTGTGTCGGCCTTGGCGAAGAGTTCGGGAGTTACCTCATTCACCTTCTTGTCTGTGGTCTGTGCAGACAACATTACGGCTACTAGAAGAGTATAGGGATCAGTGTGATCTAGAGGTATGGGCTGCTCAGGGTACAGGTCATCTAGGATTCTGCCTATCTCTTCGGCCTTCAGGGCGCGTCTCATACTAGACCTCGCTGTCCTCTTTTAGGCCCAAGGCGAATGCGGCAATCACGAAGGCTGCAGGAATGCCATAACATGGACCGTGCATCCAAGTCTCCCAATCGGGTGACTCAGTCTGCCCCCCAAGAAGCAAGTAGGCGCCCAAAGCGACGATGATTCCTGGGAATAGGGCGATTAGGCCGAATACTGTTGCCCGGAGCAATCGCATGTTCAGTCCTAGAGGGTCTTGCTGTTAAGTTTCATCAGATGTCAAGCAGTGTCTCAATCTCCGCACCACTGCGAGTGTTCAAGACATCTGCTGCGGATAGCCAGCCCTTCCTAGCAATCTGCACTCCGTACCAATAATCTCGCAGACCATTGGTGTCGTGGGCATCTGGATTGATGCAAACAGGGACTCCTTGGTCTCTAGCATACTTGCAAAGACGCCAGTCGAGGTCTAGTCTGTAAGGGGAGGCGTTAATCTCTACCGCCTTCAACTGGCCATCCGAATTCAGCTCACCCATTCTACGAAGGACAGCATGCATGTCGACTGGGAAGCCTTCTCTTCCTTGCAAGATTCTACCTGTAGGGTGGCCCAGTACGGTGAATGTCGGGTCTTCTATGGCTCGAATTAGTGCCTCGGTATTGGTGAATTCGTCTCTGTTCCTCCAACTACCTAGGGCGTGTACACTGCCAATTACGTGTGAAAGAGAGTTGCGAGTATCATTATCGTAGTCTAGACTGCCATCGACTAAGATGTCGCACTCGCTACCATGGAGGAGTCGGAAGTTCTGCCCAGAGTCACGCCATTGCTCATTCAGAGATTGAATCAATTCTGCCTGAGAAGAGAGTTCTGCAGCAGGCACTCCAATCTGCCTTCCTCCGATATTGAGGACTTCGGAATGGTCGGCGATACCAAGATACTCCCATCCTAAATCCATTGCAGCAGCAGCCATCTCCTCGAGGGTGGCCGTACCATCTGAAGCAATTGTATGATTGTGCAGTGCGCCTCGGATATCTGAGGGTTCAATCAGATGTGGCAATCCAGCGCCGTCATTGGCAGCCGCCTCAATCTCACCAGTATCCTCTCGTAGTTCAGGAGGAACCCACTTCATACCTAGATGAGTGTAGATATCCTCTTCGGTTGAGCATTCCAATGAGTGCTTGGCTGCCACCATACCAATCGTATCCCCTGCATCCTTCTCGCTGAACAGGCCGAACTCGTTCAGGCGGAGTCCACGATCTATGGCCGCCTGTCTCATCCTGATATTGTGTTCCTTAGAACCGGTAAAGTAAGCCAGCGTGAAAGGGAATGCATCCGGCGTAACTATTCTCACCTGAGCGTCAATCGTTGCATCACTACTACGCTCTAGGAAGGTCTCTTCTAGATTCGCGTCCATGCTGTTTTCACTCAATGAATCGCCCAATAAGTTCGACTCGAGTATTAGACTGACTTTCGATTCCCCGTGGCCCTTGACTTCGGCAATTCCTGGCAGTTCTAGAATCGATTTAATGACCGAATCATGGTCCTTTTGATCTGCACCGACAACGATGTCTAGGTCTCCGATGGTTTCTCTCCTTCTGCGGGCACTTCCTGCCAACTGAGCCATTGCGACACCATGAATCGAAGAGATCTTGTCTTCTAGTGAGCGGCCGTAGAGTAGCCCCACATCCATTCTGCTTCTGCCCTGATAACGTCTCAGCAACTCAATTCCATCGAGATACTTCTGCTGGCTCTTCTCTCCGAAGCCTGAAAGTGGGGCGACATGTCCCATCTCGCATGCCACTTTGAGAGACTCAACAGAATCTACTCCGAGTTCCTCATACATCTTGCGGGCCCGCTTGGGGCCGAGCCCAGGAATCTCAACTATCTCCATCAGTCCAGGTGGGATCTTCTTGTAAAGCGAAGGTAAATCCCCCCAAGTTCCGTTTAGTACAGCCTCGTTAATTAGACTCCCAAGTCCCTTGCCAATTCCTTTCACATCTGTGATTCTCTCCTCTTCGACTACAGTAAGCAAATCCTCTTCGAGTGATGCCAGAGCCCGGCTAGCATTCTGATATGCGATTACTCTGAACCTGTTGGCCCCATCGAGCTCGAGCAGAACTGAGACTTGTTCTAGAGTAGAGGCTATCTGCGACTTGGTCAGGAATGGTGGTCCTTGCGCCCTAGGTTCAGGCAGACTCCACCCAGATGTCTTGACCATATTGTGAACCAGCGGTCATTTGACTTGACTGTGTCCCTATAGAAGTCGTTTGCTTAACCTAATCAAGTGAATGCCGCACGGCTAGACATGGACACGGTCGAGCTTCTTGAGACGGGGTCTGTCAGCCTTTGTGGTATAGCAGTGATTCTGTGGATGTCAATAGGCACATTCTCTCGTTCCAAGACAGGAGAGTTGCTGGCCCAGAGGGCTATTGCACTGATTTGCATAGTCTCAGCATTACTGCTATTTGTTCTCCACTACATGGATGGAGAATTGTGGGGTTCAAGGAATATGGCCAGACCAATGGCTGTGATTGCGGTTATTGTGGCGATTTCAGCAGTAATGAACATCAAGGGAAAGGATGTCCAAGGTGAGACGAATCCACACAAGATTGCAAAGATAAGGCGCGAAGAAGAGTGACTATTCTCCGGCTAACTTGTCATCGATGAAACTTCGCATGTAGGCTGGTAATTCTCCATTTGCGAAGATAACATCCTTGACATCTTCAAGCTTCATCAAAGAGTAGTAAATCTGCATTGCCGTCATCGGAGTAGCGCTACAACCTGTGCAGCCCCCTTCTAGAGAAATCATGATTACTCCATCAGTAGTATCCATGACATTGACGATACCGTCATGAGCGTCTAGAACGGCTTGAACTGGCCCCACTGAATCAAGGATAGTCTGCACGTCTACCATGTTCTCTCCAGTAGATGAGTGCAGGGGGTGGCCTTTCAACCAATTGCCCCCTCGGAGTTACATGGGCGCGAACACGCGGGTATTGATGGTTGACTTGTTGGTGGAACGCGCTACATTCGGCCACGGTGGCAATCAAGAGGTTGTCAGACCATTTGCTGCGCGTGGTGATGTCGAATTGCTATTACTCACTCCTCAAATGCAGTCTTTCGAGGCCGGGGCTAAGGCAGAAACGGGTGAAGTCGCCCTCAGTGAGGAGGATGTGCCTAACTGGGATGATGAGTTTCCGTTCTGGCAATCCACTAGTGTGGAGTTAGAAGGTCGCGAAGTCTCATTCCGTAGAATCGTAATGCCGATGCATGAGGATGATACCAGAATGTCTGATTGGTTGCAAACCATGGATGTAGATGCAGTTGTCTGCAGCGGCTCTAGGCGAAATGTCAGCATGTGGGAAGATTGGATGGGTCCAACTGCTTCTCTGATTAGAGCGTCCGCCCTATCAGGCCGACCTACACTTGGGATTTGTTTCGGTCACCAATTGCTCTGTCATGCTTTGGGGGCAACAATTGAACGAGCCGATTCACTATCCAGTGGCATCTGGGATCTCGATCTTACAGAGAAGGGAAGTTGTGATGAGTTATTGACTTCACATGTTTTGGAAGGGGCTTGTGTGGCCGGATTGTTTACTCATCAGGACCATGTGATGACGGTTCCCGACTCCTGCGAGTTGTTGAGTAAGACTAGTCACAACGGAGTGACCGCAGTTCGAGTTCATTCAGAGGATGGGATTGCGTTGCCCGCATGGGGTCTGCAATTCCATCCCGAGGCGGCTCGGGCAAGGATTGAGCGAGCTTTTGAGTGGGGCCACATAACTGAGGAAGAGTTCTCTTCGTTCAAGGGTGAACACGATGGTGCCGGAATTCTATCCTCCTTCGCGTCTATCGTTCTAAGTAGATGAGTGAGACTGGACGTAGTCCAGAACCACGATTTGAATTAAATACGGACCTTTGGTGCGCGTGACGCAATAGGTGATTAGATGGAGATAGCAATGATAAGTATGGGAGTAGGTGCATTCGGACTTGCCGTGGCACTATACCTATACTCTCAGATTCAGAAAATCGAGATTGAAAATGAAACAGTAGCGGACATTACAAGTCAGATTCAGAAGGGAGCTATGGCCTTCCTAAACGCTGAATACAGGTACCTAGCAATGTTCGTAGTAGTAGTTGCAGGTCTGCTGTACTATGTGAACGACTTCGAGTACCAAACACCAGCTGCATTCCTCGCGGGTGCTCTGTGCAGTGTCGCAGCCGGATACTCCGGTATGCGTGCCGCTACCAGTGCCAATGGCAGGACTGCCATGGCAGCCTCCTCGGGAGGGCAGTCAGAGGCCCTAGAGGTCTCGTACAACGGAGGAGCAGTCATGGGTCTGTCTGTTGGAGGCCTAGGACTTCTGGGAATCTCCATGATGGCTTACTGGCTAGGCACCGGTGACGAGATCCAGAACGTTGCTGGATTCGGAATGGGTGCCTCTTCCATCGCTCTATTCGCCAGAGTCGGCGGTGGGATCTACACCAAGGCAGCCGATGTTGGTGCGGACCTAGTGGGCAAGGTCGAGGCGGGCATCCCCGAAGATGACCCTCGAAACCCCGGTGTAATCGCGGACAATGTCGGAGACAATGTCGGCGATGTTGCTGG
>MDTE01139443.1_pt1 | contig 18424 bp, 15 predicted proteins | sample 811231 | NCBI WGS metagenome assembly MDTE01 (sample SAMN05326651, study PRJNA326480) | marine metagenome | isolation source: seawater | place: Indian Ocean: Red Sea | collected 2010 | reverse complement strand
TGGCATGCCATCTGATACCCTAGCTTCTTCAGTGCAAGAAGACAACATCAGAATCAAAAGGAATGCAAAGACCCCTACTAGTTTAATTTTGAACTTCATTAATTCCTTCCCACTCTGAGAAGTTAATAGAATTTATATAAAATGAACAGAAGAGAATCTATAATAAGTAGTTTCAGATCCTTAATCTTACTATTTGGCTTACAACTTTTATTTAACGGAAAGAGGATCAAGATTCGTCAGATAAGCAAATAAATCTATAACACCATTGACAGCTCTGTAGTCTCACGATCAAGAATCTGTGATTTAGGTATCCTGATTGGTTCATCGACATTTGCTATCCGAAGTAATATATTACGTCGATCCTCAGCTGTCAGTATTCCAGAGTAGAACTGACCATCTTCAGTTGAAATAATTGTCATTTTATAATTTTCTTTAATAACAGCGTTATAAGTTTTGCATTTATTCTATTTTTTTAAAATTATTTAATAAATCAGTAGTTCGCTTCTAACCAAATTAAAATTCTTTCAAAAGCAATTCCAGGGTTAGAAAAAACGTTCGATATGGAAGCTTGTTCGATTATTGAAAGATAATGTGTTTTTGATCTGCAAAGATCTTGTCTATTAATTAGCATATTATTTTCTTGATGCCCATCTAGCCACGATAAAAAAGCAAGCCCTGCTTTATAATGTTGTGTTGGGTCTTTAAAGATTATTCTAGAAAGATCTTCACAGGGTTTCATTATAGAACTAAAAACTTCCTTTTTCCCATGAGCTAGAAATTGTAATGCTATCCCAGCGGGTAATGATATTGCATCAAATATACCTAGAAGTGCATGACTGAATCCTTTGTCATCGCCAGCAATTAAATTACAAAAGTTGAAATCATCTCCTGTTAATACAACTTGATTAAAGCATGAAAGTTTATTTCGTAAACGTATTTCTTTTGAATAATCCAGCAATGAAAGTTTGACTCCTAAAACTTTTTCTCTATCAATAGCCATAATCTTTTCAAAACTATCTTCTGGAAAATATCCGTCTAATTCTGGTAGAAACATTTCACCTAACCAGTGTATATATAGTTGGCTGTCTATTCTATCAATTAATGATTTATATGTTGTTACATAGTTATCTGAGGAGAAATTGTTTTTACTTAGGAAAGGTATAGGAAGTAAAATTGGAATTCCACCACAAGCTATAATAAAATTTGCTTGATAAATCACAGCTTCACATATTGCGTCTAGATTTTTTGGGGATGAGCTATTATCATAACTTGCACCAGCAATAAACCTGATATCAGATGGTATTTTCGATGTTTCCTCTATAAGTTTTTTTGCGGTAGTCCAACCGATGAAAAAACGTTGTGCTGTATCCATTGCTTCAGCAATTGCGAAACCATTTTTGATTAAATATTTTCTTATTTTTATGGTTCCATCAAAATCTATATTCTCTCTTATTTCTTCAGTTGTACCTGGAGAATTAAAAGAGTGTCATAATTCAGCATATGAATTTTTTACTACTATATGAGGAGAGGCCCATACATCTCTAATTGGTAGAGTTGTTTCCAGTCTATTAAGATTTTCTTTATATTTTTCTATACCATCATTATTAAGTTGGATTTTTCTTCCATTAGGTAGTTTAATGGTTGTATTGCTCACAATAGATTACCTAAATATTTTGGAACTTTATCTATTAGAGTCCAGGCAAGAAAAATAATTAGTATTAACGTTCCGACAATCATGGAACCAACCCATATGTTGGCTTTAAGACCTTTTGGTTTATTACTTCCTAAGTATTTTGAGCTTTTTTGAAGAATAATAAAACCAACATATGAAATAGGGAGGAAGAACCCACATATTACAGTAGTTGGAACAGCAGCCCATAATGCTATGTCTGACCAAAGAACGGAACCCAATACACCTGGAGCTGGTATTAGACAGGCTAAGCGATATCTCAAGCTCCCAAACTCCCAACCAAAAACTTCTAAAGCCACAAATCCGCAACAAATCATTTGTAAAATGATGGAAGAAATTGCCATACCAAGAATTCCTAAATTAAATATCATGCGTCCTATTAAAGGTCCAATTGTACTTTCCAGGATCTGAGATGCTTCAAATGGACTGAGACTTCTTCCTGTAAATTCTAAATCTCCGTAATAAAAAATATTTGCTGTAGCTATTACCATTAATGTTGTTGCAAGAAAATAAGGAATGAACATTCCTGAAATCAGATCAAATTGAGCTAGTTGCTTATGTGATGAAGACCATCCTTTAGCCATTAATGAATATGGATAAAGGAATAACATATTTGCACCTACAGAAGCGGACAGACCTCCTACAATAACGGTAAGTGAAGAAACTTCTGATAAACTTTCCGGAATGGAGGGAATAAAGCCATATATTAAATCTAATGGATCTGCTATTCCTGTTCGAAAGGCTACCAAACCAAAACAAGCAACAATCCCCCAGACTAATATTCTGAGGGATTTCTCAAACCAATCTCTCATCTTATTAGAAGTTCCATATGTCACTGCCCATATAATCGAAATAGCCAGAATAATTATACCAGCCACCCAAGAAGGAATTTTCATTCCCGCCACATCGCTTAAATCCACAAGAACAGATGCGCCAAGTGAGTATTGGGCAAAATGCCATATAATTGATGACAGAACTGCACCACCGGCAAAGGCCCAGGCAAAAAATGGTCCAGCATGATCTTTAAGAGCAATGAATGGACGCTGACCTGTTGAAAGAGTTTGATGGGAAACTGCAGAAAAAATTATTATTCCCAATAGCATAGACAATGGAGCAACCCACAATAATTGATAACCATATGCTGCGCCAGAGAATAACATAGCGGTTACGGTTCCACCTCCTAAAGTAAGTGCACTTTGTAGGTAGCCAGGACCACCTTTAATAAGAAAAGATTTCCACCGTTGAATTTTCGGAAGACTTTTCTGTTGCTCAAGCCACTCTTCCTCCTTCTTCAATGATTCCTGATTATTAGATATAGTTGAGGGTAATCCCTGAAAAGATTCAGTGTCAGGTTTATTCATATTCTAGCCTTCCTCATTGATCGAATTTTATCAGCTTCTGGACGTTTACGAAAATATGGGTCTAAAGGATAACAACCGCTAGCCATACCATTTCTTGGACCTGTGGTACAATCAGAAAAAGTCCTGCATATTTTTTTCTTTTCTATAGGGTTTCCATTTAGAATATCAAGGGGTAATTCCGGATAGGATAGAACCATTCTTCCTAAGCCTACAAAATCCACATGACCATTGCGAACTTCGTATTGCGCTATATTAGGGAGCCAATGTTGAAGATAGCTGTATCCAGATCCAACTAATATTAAGTGTGGGAAAGAAGATTTAATTAACCGTACAGTTGCAATGTGTGCTAGGACGGATTCAAGGGGATCTTTTGGAGGAAGATAACCATCACTTGGAGGGAAAGCCGCTGGTCGTTGAATATGAGGTGTATAATATGGTGACCCTATAGTGATATTGACGAGCTTAATTTCCATTTTACATAAGAGATCAAGGAAATCAAATGTCTCATTATAATCTGGTTCCATCGGATTATCTTTATTTATACCAAACCCTAAATTATATGGAAGGTTCTCTGATAATCCTTTAGGTTCCCCAAGACCATCCTGATTGCTTGAGAAGGGGTAAAGATCTGTTGCGGATAAACGAACTCCAATTTCTAAGCCTGGGCTTGCATCTCTTACGGAAGAAACAATTTTCCGGAAAAGACGAGTTCGATTATTAAAAGACCCTCCATAAGGTCCGGGTCTTGATCTAGCAGCTAGTAATTCATGAAGAAGGTAACCATGGCAGCATTTTATGTCGACGAAACTAAAACCAGCTTTAGATGCTAATTCTGATGCTTCAGCATAATATTTCGGTAAATCTGCTAACTCGTTATCTGAAATTAGTGCTTCATCAGAATTGACACCTGATTTCCGATCTAGAATTGGATGTCTAAAAGCAATCTTAGGAGATGGTCCTCTCTTATTTGGATGTGACCAACGTCCTGAATGAGTCAATTGCAATCCAATTAAGGCTTCTTCATTGCCAAGTCCAATTTTTTCCCGACCTGATTTAATTTTTCTAATTAGATCCTTGAGACCTATCCCAATTCTTTTACTGCTTCCTTGATGAAGTTGATGTGGATTAGCACGACCTTCTGGAACAACAGAAAAAGCCTCCCCTCCCCAAATTAATGAGGAGCCACTTAATCCAAAACGATACCATCTTCGAAAAGTATGCTCAGAAGGAAGTCCATCTTCATTCCCATCCCAACCTTCCATTGGATGTATAGCAAAACGATTATTTAGAGTATGTCCTGCAATATTAAACTCTTTTCCCATTGGGCCCGATGAATCCATAATGTTATGGTCACAACCAAACGAAGCATCAATTGACTTAAGGTATGACTCAAATGATTTTATATCAGGAAAAGAAGAAGGTATTTTGTAATTAATCGTCAATCGCTAAGCTGCTGAGTCCCAATATTTTCTTATCGCGTTCAAATCTTTTCGCATTTTTTCAAAAAGACTATTTTTTGTTATTCCCAATTTTTTACTTCCATGCTCAGCTCCTCCCAGACTATATTCAAAATGCAAGCTTGCAGGAACAAATATCTTATATTTTTTTAACAGACTGAAATATTTTTCAAAATCGACCATTCCTTCTCCTATTGGAGTATTGATTATTTTCCAATGATTATCAATTTTCCCCCATTTAAAGTCTTTCAATGCAATAGTTCTAATATTATTATTAATTAAATGGATCCCATTTTCCCAAGACTCTCCGCCCTCAACTGTAGCATGTCGAATGTCATATTGAATACCAGAAAAATTTGGGTCAGATTCGGATATTAATTTCCAAATTTCCCAAATATTTGATCCAACTAATTTCTTCCCGGAGTGATTTTGATAACAGCCTACTATATCTAGTTTTTTATTCAATTTTGATAAAGCTTTTGTTTCACCCGTAAAATTTTTTAAGACTTCAATTAAAGTTTTGTCTTGAGATAAATCTGGATAAGCAAAATAAGCCATTCGATAATATCGTATTCCTAATTCAGATGCTACTTCAAGCACTCGTTTATGTTCAGGATCATTGGCATCCTTTACACTTGTAGTTATCATGTCAATAGATAGCCCAGCCTTACGGATACTTTCCACAGCTTTAGGTAAATCTTTACTTACTCGTTCAGGTAAGACGTGCCCTCCAGGACGAACTGTTAAATCAATACCTTCAAATCCAACTTCCGAAGCAAAAGAAGACATTTCATTATAATTGAAGGCTTGTAGATGTTTAGAAAAAATATTTATGGAGAGGTCCTTCTTTTTAAATGAGGGTTTTATAAAAGCACTAGATACGAGACTAGCACCTGAAATTTTCATAAAGTCTCGACGACTAAAGAATGATTTTGACTTTTTATGAGACTGAAGAGTCATTGGTTTATCTCCTATCTTGTTCTTTGAATATGAATGGAGGAGCTTTGGTTATGCTTGCACTAGTAATTGTTGGGCACCAATATTTTTCAATATGTTGGATTATTAATTTTAGTCCAGCAAAATGTTTACCTGGGTCTCTATGATATGAATCAGTAAGGTCTCTACAAAGGACAACATTTCGGTCTGTATAATTCATCTGGCGAATACCAAATGGTCTCCCTAGCACACAACGATTAGTATGAACTCCCATGATTATGACATTATCTATCTTTCGTTCTTCTAAGAGATTGTATATTTCCTGACCATCATCAGAGATAGCATCAGTCCCATAAATATCGATAGTTTCAATTTGTCGGCTCCATGCTTTATAAGATGGGCCGCAAGGTTCTGGAGTATCACAGGAGCACCCTTCTTTTTCCAACTCAGAAGATAAATACCCCTCCTTTTTTGGATTAAAAGAGTTCCATTCGAAATTAATATTAGCGTTAATAAAAGGGGATTTTTCTGCGCGTTTTCTTTGAGTAGTAGTTTTGTAGTATTCCATGCAGTCACTTGGGGCGTGAATAATAAATACTCCTTTACTACGTGCTGTTTTCAAAACTTGATTCATATATGGAGCCATTTCAGCAACTCGACGCGCAGCACTTTTACAATGATGATTATCCCACATATCAATAATAATAATGGCGGTTTTGTTTAGATCCCAATTAACCTCTTTTTCATTTAATTGGAACTTATTTTGATTCTTGTCGATCAGAATTCTTTCTCGAAGTTTAATATTTAGCCAATTATTATTGTCTTGACCCAGAAGGAATGAAAAGGAAAATAAAAAAAAATAAAAAAGAGAATGAATCATAGTATTTTTTTGACTCATTTCTTTCACTATGATCACTTTAGTGCCATTTCTGAAGTTCTATGATATTGCCTTCTGGGTCAGTCATATATATTAAAGTGAGTTTACCAGCACCGGAAATATCAAGGGTAACTTTTTCACCATAATCTGACCCTCCGAATGCTTTAATTTTTTCTCTCCTTTGATCCAAATCATCAACTTCAAACGCCATATGAGAAAAACCTGGTCGGTTTAACATTTTTGGAGAGTCTTGCCCAGCTTGACTAAATGAAAAAATTTCTATAGTAGGAGCATGTTCACCATACCCAGGGACTCTTAAATGGCGCCCCTTCACTCTTACTTTTGAAATACCAGTTAGTTTATCTACGGATTCTCCATGATGATTACGTTCAGTGCTAACTGGCACACACTCAAATATTTCTTGGTAAAATTCACATAGTAATTGCCAGTCTTTCGCAATGATATTTATATGAGCATATTTTGTTGTCATCACTAGAAAATTTTTTCATAGTGAGGGGATGCAAGAAAAATGCCCCCACTTTCTTCAAAAAAAGATTCATCTGTTTCATAAACGCCATTTCTAGTTTTTATCCAAGAGGCATTAGGAAGTGGGTGATAAGTACACATTTTTTCCCAGTTTTTATAATTTTGCCAACCATTGGTTTCTTGAAGACCTAAATTGAAATCAGAAAAACTTGGAAGACGTGCTGCAATACATTTATTCCAATCTACAAGTATGGGATTTACAGTTAAATCAGCACAGAAACATGGGATTTTATATTCAAGTGCTAAACGGGCTATTTTTAAAGTCATACTAAGTGTTTTAGCAATTGCCTTTAAAGCAATCATGTTATAACCCTGTTCTATGCGTAACTTAGTATCTTTATCGGTGTGTGAGCTTTCATCAGCTGCAACTCTAGGTCCTCTTTCAGTTATATCCGTAACATTTTCCTGATAATCATCATTAAAGGGTTCTTCAAGAACAGCAATTTGATCTATAGCACCAATTTGTTCTGCATAATCTAAAAATCGCATCATTATATCTTTATTTTCATAACGTCCATTTGCATCAAAATAGTACGGAATCTTTCCATTGGGAAGATGAGGTATTTCTAAATTTCCAATTGCTTCATGAATAGCTTTTAAATATTCTTTATCTTTTTTAAGCATCTCAGATTGAGTCCCTGGCGAACCAATCTTTATTTTCATAATAAAAAAACCTTCTTTAGTCATTTGGATGATATCTTCTATTGGTGTTCCATACCCAACCACTGGAATGCTAACAACCTTTGTATGCTTTTCCGGTAATCCTTCTCTATAGATTGATGGAATCATTTCATCAAAGTTGTTTACCCCATTTTTAGTAGCATAGAGTAGCCAAGCTGCATTATCAAGACCAACTAAAGCATTCAAAACAAAGGTTTTTTTTAAGTTGCTATGCCCGGTTATTTTTTTAGCGTATGAGAAAACATCTTCAAAGATATTTTCAAGTAACTCAATTGGATCCTTATACTTAGTATCCTTAATGAGCTTAAGTGCATATTTTGTAATTGAATACATTAAGGAGTTTCCATCATTTTCGGAATGCTCAACAAATACACTGGGATCAGACCAAAGAACACTTTGGGTAGAAAGTCCAATTTTCCTATGACCTTCATCACTCTGGAGCATAACGGCTACTTGCCAAGCATTAGAAATCATATTTCCTTTAAATCCAAATGGTTTGATCAAAGGTTCAGCCTCAAAATGAGAAGCATATCCAGAAATTTGTATTTTGTTACTATTTTCAGAGTTTAATATCATAAATCAAGTTAGCTATAATTTTTTCCAAAATACTCTCAAAATATTTTTTTCAGGAATATTATTTAATGTATACCAAGCTTCTCCAGACCACAACTTTTTCCCGGACTCACTCTTAATCTTTTCTTTAAGCATTATATGAATGACATGACCTTTTTTCAAATCATTTAATTCTACATATACTTTTTTCCTGTCTCTAGACAAATATATTTCCTCAATAGGAAGTATTGCTTCATCAAACTTTGGACTTCCATATTTTGAAGTAGTCTCATATCGCCAGTGACTAATCCTAAAGTCAGAAAATTTTATGGGAGCCTTTTTTTCTAATGGTTCAGTAAAATTAATTAATAATCCATCAGAAAGAGCTTGTACTGATAACATTTCGAAGGTTGTTTGTCCATTATATGAAATTTTTTCTAAGCCAAACTGTTTTCCTAACCAAGACCAATTTCCGTTCATTCCAACGCCACCCAAATAAATATCACCATCAGGGCCATATATTATTCTGTTAATACCAGATTCAAAACCCTGAGAAAACCTAAATACACTTCCTTGATATGAATTATTTACTTTTTCAAGAAACACCCGTTTTAGACCACCATGTGTAATTTCACCATGGATCATTTGCCCAGCATAAGGACCATCTTTTAATAGAATCGGATTCCCTGGAGAATTACCTATCTCATCTTGTGGCAACCAGACCGCAGGAGGAGTAGGAATTATCCCTTTATATCGATCCCCTGTACCATATTGACAGCCATGAAAATCACCATCTCTTACATGAATAATCTTACATGCTGGCACCCATTGCCCCTGATTCTCACTAATAAATAGTTCTCCATCAATACCAAATCCAATCCCATTTGGCTGTCTAAGTCCAACACTTATTTTTTCATAATTTCCTTTCATACTAATTTTAATTACTGAACCTCTATCGGGATCTTGAAGTTCATGTTTCATTAAACGCATACCAAGTCCTAGGTTGGCATAAAAATATCCGTCTTTATATTCAAGTCCATAAGAATATTCATGAAAATCTGATGTAGCTCCCCAGGATGAACAAATATTTCGATACTCATCAATAATTTCATCACCATTATGATCAATTAATTCTGTTAATTCTTGTTTCTGCAGTACAAATATTTTCCCATGAACAACTTTTAACCCCAAAGGTTCATGTAATCCTGAGGCAATTTGTTTGATACTTACTTTGTCAGGATTGTTTTTATCGACTCCTTTCAATAGATAAACTGCACCTAAAGAATCCCAAGTGCTTATCACTAAACTTCCATCAGGAAGAAAATCCATTGCTCCCACTCTAGGCTTGAACCAATCAGGTCGAATTTTAATTAGATTATAAGATGGGTGGATTTTATTAAGAGAATTACCGAATCCCGGTTTTTTTAATTTAGTAGAATCTTCAAGAATTTCAGATGGAGTAGTTATAGCCACTTTCCTTTTGTCCTGATTATCAAGAGAAAGGATATATTGGACCATCCGCTTTACGTCTTCTTGAGAAATTTGTGAATGAGGGATCATTACAGTTTCCCCCCAATAACCAGAACTGCCTTTAATTATTCTTGAAGTAAGTTGTTCAATATTATGAGGAGTTTTTTCATATTTTCGAGCAATATTTTTATATGACGGTCCAATTCTATCCTCTTCAAAATTATGACAAGTATTGCAACCACTACGGTTTAGCCATAATTTGGCTGGAGGGACCCAACCAGAATTACCTATTGCTTCAGTATATTCAGGTTTATCAGGAATCGAAGATTTATTAAATATCTTTGACCATATGGTATAACTTCCTGATTTTAACTTAATTCCCTCACAATATAAACTGAATCCATTGGGTAATTCAGTGGTGAAAAATTTTCGAGTTAATTGAATAATATTATCTTTTAATTCAAGCAATGGTTGTTCATCTATCTTAATTACCTCTCCACTACTTAAGGTGACAACATATTTAAAGGTAATTTTTTCATGCTCAAGAACATATCCTTTATAGAAAGCTTTCAAAGGCTTTTTATCTTTACCATTTTCCTCCATCCAATAAAATTCCGGGTTCAATTCTTGTTCATATGAAATGCCCCAAGTTCTAGGTTGAACAGTTTTTATATCATTGATGGCGGCACCTTCCCAGATGACACCTCCTGACCATACTTTATATAATTCAGAGTTTGCTAGATCATAGGCCATATAAAGTTGATTGCCAAAAGAAACAGTTATCATTCGAGATTTTTCGTCAAGGACTGTTCTACGAACCCAAAAATCAGATGAGATAGAATTGTTTATTAGTTCTTCAGCGTTATTTTTTGCTAAAACTAAATTGAATAGAATAGATATAATATAAATCTGATTTTTCATTTGTGAATTAGTAAGTCTATTAATTAATTACCTACTCACTTAAATTAAGAATACAGTTTAAACAATAATAAAGAAATGGGGTTAACATGAGTAATAATTTCCCGAGATTACATAATGCTGCTTGGCCTGGCGTCGTTGGAAAAGGATCTGATGACGAACCATTTTTTTCATTAGATAAAATGATTGAATTCACTGCAAATGCTTCTTTTAGAGATCGCAAGTTTGACGGTATTGATCTATTCATTTCAGATCCTCATGTATCAATTGATTCAAGTGATGATGATTTGAAAGAACTGGCTGATAAACTTAAAATTCGAAATCTAGTTGCTGGTTCTCTAGTCGCACCTGTTTGGCCGGAAACGGGCGGTGGATCAGCAATGGGAGGAGAAAGTGAACGAAAACAATTTTTGGAGCAAGTTCGTAAAGCATGCATTATAGCTGGAAAACTCCGAGACTTAGGAGTGAGACCTTATGGTATTGTCAGAATAGATTCAGCAACTGATGTTGAAACTTGGAGTAAGAATCCCTCAGAGAACACAAAGCTTATTGGTAAAACTTTTAAAAATGCAGCTGAAATTGCTCAGGACCACGGAGAAAAGCTAGCAGCTGAGGGTGAAATATGCTGGGGAGGGATGCATAGTTGGAAATGGATGTTAAGAACTCTTGATGAAGCTGATTCAGAAGGTATTCTTGGGTTTCAAGCAGATTTAGCTCATTCAATGCTTTATCTACTTGGATATAATCAAGAGGATCATCGTATCCTACCGGAAGATTTTTCGTGGGATGACAAAGAAGCATTTACTGAGGCATATACAACTATGACAAATGCTCTCAAACCATGGACCATTGATCTCCATATAGCACAAAATGATGGGACAGTAAAAGGAATGGGCTCTCATGATAAGACAGGAAAACATTGCTTGGCTGACGACCCTAATGGAAAACTAGATATTCCTTATGCAGCTGGTTTTTGGTTGTATGATTCGGATGGAAATAAACGTAAAGATATAAAACATATTTGTTGGGATGGTTGCATGTTTCCGAATGACATTCTTAACCAGCAGCAAACATGGGATACTATTTTAGAAGCGATGATATCTGTGCAAGAATTACACGGGTGGCGAGACTAATTATTACAAATAAGCGAGGAATATAAAATGAGTAAAATATCCTTAGGGGCGGAAGTTTATACTTGGTTTATGAAAGAAACGGGAAAAGCCTATGATAATAAATTAGATCATATGATTGAGATTATATCTCGATGTGGTTTTAGTGGTGTTGAACCAATGCACTTTTGGATGGGTGATTTGTTTGATCCAGTAAGGTTATCTGAAAAGTTAGATGAATACAACATTAAACTGGCTGGAGTAGCTTTATGCCTTGAATGGAATCATCCTGAAGAAACTGAACAGGAGAGAAAAGAAGCTGATGATGTAATTTCACTTCTTCGGCATTTTCCTGAAGCTCTTTTGTGCACTGTTCAGTTACCGACTAGTCGTGATGAGATTGTCCAAAGAAGACTTAATTTAGTTCAGAATGTAAATGCTGTATCTAAAAGAGCCTCTGATGCAGGAATTAATGCTTCTTTCCATCCAAACTCACCGGAAATTTCTACTAATAGAACAGCTGAAGATTATGAGATAATTTTAAATGGTTTAGATTCAAGCGTAACTGGCTGGACACCTGATGTAGGACATATTAGAAATGGTGGGATGGATGTTCTTGCTAAAATGGAAGAGTTTAGTTCCTTAATCAATCATATCCATTACAAGGATTGGGACGGGGATCCAGAATGGTCGTTGATGGGTGAAGGGGAGATTGATTTTGAAGGAATCACTAGATGGCTAGTAGAAAAGGATTTTCAAGGCTGGATTTTATGTGAGGATGAAGCGGATGCTGCGATTGAAGATCCTGATGGTGTTACACTTCATGACAGTAAGTATTGTAAAGAAAAATTGCTTCCTATAATTTCTTAATTTACTGATTTAATTAGAGTTTACTTTGTTTACATAATAAACAAGGTAGGTAAAAAAATCATGGTGAGGTTTATTTAAAATGAGCATCAAAAAAATAATAAATGATCCAAACAATGTTGCTTCTGATTTATTAGATGGTTTAGTTGATTACTATAATGGTTCTATTAAACTAATTTCCCCAGGGGCCATAGTGAAAAATAATATTCCAGACAATAAAGTTGCATTGCTAGTAGGCGGTGGCAGTGGGCATGAACCAAGTTACCATGGATATGTAGGTAAAAACTTAGCTGATGGTGCCTCTTGTGGAGATATTTTTGCCGCACCCCCGCCAAATATAACCCTTGAAGTTGCTCGTGCAATTAACAGAGAAAAGGGTGTTTTATTTCTATATGGAAATTACGCGGGAGATGTTTTGAATTTTGATTTAGCATCTAATTTAGCTAAATCTGAAGGTATAGATGTTGAAACAGTACTAGTTTGGGATGATGTTGCTTCTGCTCCTCCTGATCAAAAACATAAGCGTCGAGGAATTGCTGGTTTATTGCCAATCGTAAAATTAGCGGGTGCTGCATCAAATATTGCTACTAGTCTCTATGAATTAAAAAATACAGTTATAAAAGCAAGAGATAATACTCGATCAGTTGGAGCTGCACTTAAACCAGGTTCGATACCAGCAACTGGACTACCAACCTTTGAATTGGATGAAAATGAAATAGGTTTGGGTATGGGAATTCATGGTGAAGCTGGAGTTTCTATTGAACAAATGATGTCTTCTGATGAATTAACAATTCGCATGTTAGATTTGATTTTCAAAGATGATCTGTCTCTAGATTCAGGTGATGAAATAATTTTATTTGTTAACAGTTTGGGGTCTACAACTTTAATGGAATGCTTAATTGTGTTAAAAAAGGTTAAAGAAATTTTGACAAACATGGGAATAAAACTTTATGATATTATTGTTGGGCCAAAAGTCACATGCCAAGAAATGGCGGGTGTGTCAATTAGTATTACAAAGCTTGATGCAGAGCTAAAGAAATATTGGGACATGCCCTGCTCATCCCTAGGTTATACAAAACTTTAATTATTTATGGTGGACTACCAAATCGTAAATGGTATGATGATGTTTGTAGCAGATGAAGTAATTAAAAATGAAGAATTACTTTCAGATGCAGATCGTTCTATTGGTGATGGAGATCATGGTTTAGGTATGAAACGTGGATTTTCTGAAGTAAAAAAAAAATTACTTGAAACAAACCCATTAACTATAGAAAATATTTTCCAAATTTCAGGTCATGCTTTAATTGCATCAATGGGTGGAGCATCAGGACCAATTTTTGGAATGTTATTTATAAAAGGTGCTGATGCAATTAAAGATTGTAACAATTTAGATAGTTCATCTTTATTCTCCTTTTTGGAGGGGGGATGTGATGGGATAGGTGTAATAAGCCAAGCAAAGCTTGGAGATAAAACTATGTTAGATGTTTTAATCCCGGCAAGAGATGCTGCAAAAAAAGCCATTGACAAACCATTGCCAGAAGCTTTTTTGTCTGTTGAAAAAAGTGCGAAATTGGGCGTGGAAAATACCAAGAAAATGATCGCAAAAATAGGAAGAGCAACCACCCTAGGAGATAGATCTATTGGTCACCCAGATCCTGGCGCTCTTTCTTTATGGGTAATACTTAAAGCAGCAAGTGATTACATAAACAATTATTAATTTGACTTTTGCCATATTTCAAATTAAGGAAGGAACAAATGAAAATTGATTATATAAAGAGTATAAGTCTCTTTTGTATGATGATTATTATAAGTTTTGAATTTTCTTATAGCCAAGATTTAGAGGAAATTATTGAGGGCAAGCATAGATCTAAAGAAAATAAGGCCAGGGATAAGTATAGACACCCCTTAGAAACACTTAAGTTTTTTGGAATTAAGAATACGATGACTGTTGTAGAAATTTATCCAGGAGGAGGATGGTATCAAGAAATATTAGCACCATTTTTAAAAAATAAAGGTCAATATATTAGTGCAACATTTGATGAAAACTCTGAAAATGAACGTACTAGAGTAAGATACCAAAAAGAAAAAGAAAAGCTAATTTCAAATAAAGACTTATATGGGAATGTAATCATGGTACCTATGATGGGTTCTGTCTACGGAGAGGAAGAATCAGCAGATATGGTGTTAACTTTTAGAAATTATCATAATTGGATTGGTAATTCTGAATTTGAAAAACTTCGTTCAATTTATAAAACTCTTAAACCGGGAGGGATTTTAGGAATCACCGACCATCGAAGTAATTCAACTATAGATTATAAAGGCTATAGTTGTGAGCCTTGTATGATTAAAGATGCGGAAGCTGTTGGTTTTTTATATGTAGCTTCTTCGCAGATAAATGCAAACCCTAAGGATACAAAAGATTATCCTATTGGAGTTTGGAATTTACTCCCAACTTTATCAGAGGAAGGCTTAGATAAAAAAACAATTAAATCAAAACAGAGACAACTCAAATCAATAGGAGAGAGTGATAGGTATACTTTAAAGTTCATTAAGCCAATAAATAACTAAAATAAATATATTTTTCTTATAATTTATTGGTCTAGACCTAATATTAATTGGGTCTGAAGTAATAATTAAATTTCAAGAAAAATGAGTTAGATATTGTATCATCCCATTTTTTATCTTTTTCAGAATAATACTTATTCTCATTGATATTATAGACTACATATAAGAAACTACCGCGAATAACCTCCCATCTAAATACAAAGGTTCCTCTTTTATTCCTCATTTGAAAATTTAGATTATTATCAGTTTCAATTTTTTCCATTTGGTTAGTTTTTTCTTCCATTAATCTATTATAATCTAAATAATCCATATCCACTTTAAATGGTTGGTAAAATGCTTCTAATGTCATTTTAGGAGAAAAGGACCAGTTTATTCTTAGGTTTGAATCTATTTGTAATTGTTTCGTATTAGCATAAATAATATCAATATCATCATTTATTTTTTCTTCGATTCCAACCCATTGCATGTGATTTGGTCTAAACCTCCTGCTTTGGAAAAGGTCTATTTTCAGGAAGTCAGTAGGTCGGGCCGTTATTTTGATACGGAATCTATAGCCGAAACCACTGATTTTTTGATCGTCAACATTGAAACTAGGTTGAAGAATCAATCGTTTTCTGGTATCTGTAGAGATCTCTAATTGATAAGAATTCCAAGCTTCATCTAGTATAACTAACGCTCTACTATCTCGGTAAAGATCTTGATCATCATAACTACTGGGATTAAGCCTTAGAGCTAACTTTAATTGCCAGTAATTCCTAAAAGTGTTATTGAAAAAAAAGTCAATATCTCTACCTGTAGTTATTCTTTCTCCAGAGAAAGCCGAAAAATTAAAACCGGTATTTATACTAAATCTTTGTCTTAGAAATATTCCTTTAGGCTCATCTCTTCTAATTGTTAACATGGAGCCTATTTTTTTTTCATTATTTCTCCTTTGATATCCCATGTCACTTACATCAAAATTCCCATCTGAATTGCTTTGCCAAAATGTGATTGACCACCAGTCCGGATTTTTATAATCAAGATATAATGAATAGGCATATCCATTTGGTTTATCTAAAGTGCTAGAGGTCCCTAAATCCGTACCTATTCGTAAAGCATTATTGAGTAATGAGAAACCGCCTTCTATTGCAGAAGTAGAAATAGGAGTTTCTCCTGGTCTAGACAAATTATTTGATATTAGTTTAAGGGCAGATATATCATTAAGAACGGGAACTTGGACAACAGATGTGTTATAATTTGAATAAGGTTCAATTAAAAAATTTTCTTTTCTTATATCACCGTCAATCTCTTTTTCAATCGTTCCATATTCTTCATCAGTAATAGCATTTAGAAAACCATATTTAATGCCAGACTTTGTATGTCCCACTATCTTTAAGGCACCTAAAATAGTTGTAGCTTCAGGTCTTGATACAAGGTCACCATCAGAGGGAGAATAAAATCGAGGTCTCTGACCAATTCGTCTTGAATAAGTCATTCCAAAGGGTGCTTTAAAAAAATTAGAACCCTGAACAAAAAATGGTCTTTTTTCCTTCAACCCTGTCTCAAATGCGGAAAGATTTAAGACTGATGGATCAGCCTCTATTTGACCAAAATCCGGGTTAAATGTAAAATTGGCTATTATATCTGAGGAAATATTATATTTTATATCTAGGCCCAAATTTTGAATATTATCCGTTGTTTCAGCGATAGTTTTTCCTGATAGAACATAGGGAATTAATTCAATATTTTTTGGCTGAGGAATGTTTGTTATACCTTCCAAAACTCCAAAGTGTTCTACAAAACCATTTAAACCATCATCCATGCCAGGCCAATAAATCCATTCTTGTAAACGATGAATTGTCCGGTGTACTCTAAATCCCCATGTTTGATTGTCATCTTTACTAAATTGAAAAATACTAAAAGGCAACTTTACCTCTACACTCCATCCATCATTATTAATAGACACATTGGATAACCATACAGCATTCCAACTAGTTTCAAAGTCTGTTCCTCCTGCATTACTTGTAACGGAATTATCAAATTGAACATTTGCAGCATTTACACCAAAACTATTCCCATTTTTATCATTATTCCTGCTATCAAGGTTAAAGATTATATAATCCCCTGAATTTCCAAAACTAGATGTCCAATCATCCCTTCGGCCAAGAGTAGACCTTATTTTTTCTGGCTCTGGATCAAGATTATTAAAGCCGAAATATATAAAGTCATCATCATAAAGTATCCTTATATCAGTTCGGAAAGTAGGTTTACCTAAATTATGGGGACGATACTGCAAAAAATCTGAATGAACGGTAGTTTTTCCCCAAGCCTCATCATTTAGCTTCCCATCAATTATTGGAGGTTCAGTTACTCTAGTTCCAATAACTTTTTTGGATGTTAGTTTTGAGATGTCTATGGAATCTGAATTATTATTAGAGAGTCCAATACTCAGTAGAATAATAATAGAAAAAATTTTTTTTACTATTGGATTTGCCATATAATTAGTTTTTTTAATAAAATTTTCACTAAAAAAGATAGAGATTTTAGATTAAAAGTAAGGATAGGAAAAAGAAAAAATTGATCTAGATGATTAGTTTTTTGTTAGTGTGAATATAATTACACACCATTAGTGAAGTCTAATTTTCATTAAATAAAGGTTGGCTTAAAGTATCTCTAAGTTACTCCTCCTCTATTTTTTCATTGGAAAGGTAGATTTGTGTCTATTTGTATACTTTAAAGTAGCATCTCCATTTAAACAATTATATTTCACCTCCCTGCTGATCTGGTATTCTTATTTTGATTACCTGCCAAACGTCATTCTCTTTTTCTAGTTCGAAATTATAAATGAGGGCACCATGCTGAAAGAAAACAAAAATATTGTTAAATATAGCATTATTATTTTCAACTGTATATTCCATGTTTTCAAGGTTAATTGTTATACCTTCAGTACCACCACTTCTATAAAAATGTCCTATGTTATGAATGTATGCAGCCTTACCTCCACCATCCACCATGTTTGATAAAAAGTCATCTGAAAAATAACGAGTATGTTCAGCAAATTTTGCATCATCTATTTCTACAAGAGCGGCAAGAGATGACTTAACGATTTTCCATGCTGGAGCGATCTTTTCCGGAATAGTTACATTGGTTGGATAGAAACCATTTCCACGTAACTCTCCTGTCATTATTAGATTTAATAAAACCTTACTAGTTTCCCACTTTAGATATAGATCAGCACTAAAGACTGGAATAATTTTCTTGTTATCACAATCTCCACCTTTACAAATCTCTTTAGTACTTTCTTCAATATTCTCGATACCCATTTTTAATTGTTTTTGTAACGGAGCTTCCTCTGGGACTACTGAAATTCTCAGGATATCATCAATTTTATCATATTGATCTACACTACCGGTTAT
>MDTE01180372.1_pt1 | contig 18425 bp, 7 predicted proteins | sample 811231 | NCBI WGS metagenome assembly MDTE01 (sample SAMN05326651, study PRJNA326480) | marine metagenome | isolation source: seawater | place: Indian Ocean: Red Sea | collected 2010 | reverse complement strand
CTCGTGTGGTGTAGTACGGTCCATCATTCCGGGTTTTCATCCCGGCGACCCGGGTTCAAATCCCGGCACGAGCACCATTTTTCCGAATAATTGGTCTCAGAACAGTCTTAAGGGCACCTTCATTGGAGTAGTAAGGTCCTATGCGTATAGAGCCGGATCTGAAGCTTACTTTCGATGATGTCTTGATTCGCCCGAAGAGGAGTACACTAGTTTCCAGATCTGACGTTGATCTGGAAAGGGAGTTCAAGTTTAGGCACACGGATCAAACATGGTCCGGAGTACCAATAGTTGCTGCAAACATGGATACTACGGGGCTATTCTCTGTTTCAAAGGTGCTTCAAGGCCACAAGATGCTGACGTGCACGCACAAGTTCTACTCCACCAGGGAGTTCTCAGAGGCATGGGAAGATGGTCTTGATCCAGGTTTCGTTTCGGTAACTTGCGGGTCAACGGAGGAAAGTTTCGACCTCTTGCATAGGAAAGTCAGCACAAATCGGGACATCAAGATGATCTGCATCGATGTAGCAAACGGTTACAGAGAGGTCTTCCTAGATTTTGTAAAGAGGGTCAGGGAGTCATTTAATGACAAAATCATAATCGCTGGTAACGTTGCAACCCGAGAGATGACTGAGGCCCTTATCCTAGCAGGTGCAGATATAGTAAAGGTAGGGATAGGGCCGGGATCGGTATGCACGACTAGGAAAGTTGCAGGAGTTGGATATCCTCAACTTTCGGCGATTTCGGAATGTGCTGATGCTGCTCATGGCCTCAATGGGCACGTAATGTCGGATGGTGGTTGTGCATCCCCGGGAGATGTGGCCAAGGCATTCGCAGCAGGGGCGGATTTCGTGATGCTGGGAGGTATGCTGGCAGGACACGACGAGTCTGGGGGAGAGGTAATTGAGGAAGATGGAAGGACCTACAAGTCATTCTATGGAATGTCCTCCTCTAAGGCAATGGAAGAGCACTACGGTGCTGTGGCAAAACACAGAGCCCCAGAAGGCAAGGAAGTGAGGGTGCCATACAGAGGCCCGCTAGAAGGAACCGTTCAATCCATCCTAGGGGGGCTTAGATCGGCGTGCTCATACGTCGGCGCAAGGAGAATCAAGGACCTGCCAAAGTGTACGACTTTCGTCAAGGTAAGCATGACTACAAACGAGGTCTACAGGAAGTTCAATGTGGAAGAATAGTATGTCTATTCAATAGTCTAACCTAGTCGAAGCTGTTGCATAGCTCTCCCTGAGATGGGAAGCTAGTGGGATCCTTGGGGTTAGTGTTCCACCTGCTCTCGCACTTGTTTACGAAACCATCCCCGTCGGAGTCAATCGTGGAGTCAGAGGAGTCGTGAGGATCGAATCCAAAGTAGTACTCCCATCCCGCCCACATGTCATCGTCGTCTTGGTCCTGATGGAAAACCTCTGAGCCATCGGTCCATTTGTCACCGTCGGTATCATTTAGGATAGGGCTAGTGCCATTCTGATACTCCTCGAAGTTGGTGTAGTTCTCCAAGTCGTCGTAGAAAGCGGACCCGCTTCCATAGGGGTCAATATGACATTCGAAGTCCTGAGGATTGTCCCATCCCGGGCAATACCTGTACATCAAAATCGTCCTATTGAGGCCGTCATTATCAATGTCTTCGCTCCCATCATTAATCCCGTCTAGGTCCGAGTCGGGCATTCTCGGATCCATAGGCCCTCTAGAACCAAGTGCATCGAGGGTATTATTGTCTACCAGCCCCAAGGAAATTGCCTCCTCCGAGTAGGCGACCTCCCAGCCATCAGGCAGCCTGTCCCCATCGGAATCATAGTCCACGGGGTTAGTGTCCCACCTATCGGGGGCCTCCAATGAGTTCTGTAGGGTATCATTGTCTATGTCGAATATTGAGTCCTCTGGAGACCCGAAGGCTGGATCAAGAGCCCACCTTCCCCCTTCTGGGACGGTGAATCCGCTCAGGTTCATCTCGTACAGGAAGTACTGTGGGTCCAGTATTCCATCATCGTTCCTATCTCCTGAAGTTTCGAACCCCGAAACGTAGTTCACCCAAATCCATCCACCCGGCCCCTTGCCGCAATCGATCATCGAATCGCACCCGGGAGGGAGCCAGTTTGTTGTAGAAATCCAAAGGCTGTGGCTTCGAGTGTTCTCCTGCACAGAGAAAACCTGCATTTCCCAACCATCAGGCTGACCATCCAGATCAGTATCGTTTAGGAGAGGGTTAGTTGCACCCTGCCAAGGTCGGGGGACAAATAGAACTTCATTTCCATCATTCAAACCATCATTATCCGTGTCGGCGTTGTTTCCATGAGTGATGTACTGGTCCAAACCGTCTACTACTTCCTCGCCGTCCTCCAAACCATCATTGTCGGTGTCGAATGCTGAAGCATTAGTGAAATAGTAAACAAGAGTCCCGTTGTCGTACCATGGATGACCGTCAACCGCTTCCCTGTAGTCTTCTAGACCGTCGTTGTCAGTATCCTTGTCTGTAGCGTTGGTGAACGTTTCATAGTATTCAACCGAGTCTGATAATCCGTCTCTGTCAGTATCGAAAACACCGGGATCGCTCCTGACGATTACTTCTCGAACACCGAAGTCGACAATTCTGATCTTCCAACCGATTACCTCGATTCCATCTATTAGACCATCGGCATCAGTATCCGCAACCAGAGGGTCAGTCGACCTTCCGTCAACCACTCCATCCCCGTCCCTGTCCCTGGCATTGTACTCGTCAAGGTTGGTAAATCTTTCATGCTGCTCGACAACGGTGACGAGTTCTTGGAGTCTGCTTGTTACCTCGTCATCAACTTCGACATTAATGTGGTAAACCCAGCCAGATTTTTCTGTCTTTACTGGTATGTTAACATAATTGCTGTCAACTACCGTTCGAACCCAAAGAACAGTCCTGTTAGCTTGGACGTAGTCTCCAGGAGATACGTCAATCCTCTCGATTGTGGTGGCTCCAATCATATCTTTGTATGTCACGGCCCCATCCCCATCAGCGTCATATCCATCGAAGTCTGGATCTTCGTCTGCGTTACTACCATCGTTGGGATGAATCCCACTCTGGAACTCCCAACCATCAGGCATCCCGTCGGCATCCGTGTCCCACTCTAGTGGGTTGGTAAAGTTGGACGCGCCCCAATCATATGAAACCTCGAATTCCTCCACGTTGTTGAGTCCGTCCCCGTCAGAGTCTCCGTAGGCGTCTGTCGAGTTCGAGGGATTGAGGAACCAGTTGTAGTCAGAATCGAATGAGTAGCAGTACTCGAAACCGTCTGGCATCCCATCTCCATCAGTATCCCAGTCCCCAGGACCATTGAGCCTCCCATCTCCATCCATGTCCTCATTGAACCAGTTCGGATTATCCAGTGGGGTTTTCTTCTGTAGAGTGGTGGCGATACCTCCATTGGGCAAATTCTGTGCCGAAAATTGTATCTCTGAGGCGAATCCCCTGATGTGGGGGGCTGGTAGAGATAGGGTTCCGAATGTAGGCCTCCCACAGAAGGTTTCGAGATTAACTAGATGGGTCGATATCTCCACGAGATCATCGATAAGGTCGCCGTCGCTGTCGGCGTCACGGGGGTTTGTGTCGTACTGCTCTTCGATAAAATTCCTCAGAGTGTCTGGCTCAGGTAGCTCCAAGTCAAGAATTGCATCACATGAGTGCCCAAACTGAGTTCCCATCTCCTCCCACAAATCATCCCCGATGTCTAGTTTTATTTCCGCCTGCATTGAGGGAGTAAGAAGAGCGCAATTCCAATTTCCGTCAAGTGGGTCGAGCAAGGTAACGACTCCAGATGGGGTTGTCACGTCATGGGTGTGCCTAGACTCCCAACGATCGTTCAAACCATCTCCATCTGTGTCCCTAAGTCGGGGGTTCGTACCCAATTCCGCCTCCTCCAGATTTGTCAGACCGTCTCGATCGGGGTCACCTGAAGGACCATTGTCCGGATCTGGGAATGTCTCATTCTGCTCCCCCGTTTCCCTCTCCGTGTCAACTGATGCTACGGGGATATCTTCGCACTCGACCTCTGTCAAACCCTCGCCTATGGAAATACATGGCTCACCAGTATCTAGTGGGTCCAGCCCATTCTCAATTTCCCAACCATCGTCAAGACCGTCGCCATCTGTATCTGGCTCCTGCCAGTTCGTCCCGTACAGGGTGCTTTCCATCCTATCCGCTATTCCGTCCCCATCCCAATCACATCCTATTGTTGGTACGTCTGGGGGGCACTCTCTCTGAATTCCTGGATTTAGCTCGATGTCATCTATAGCCGATTCGAATCCGCCCCGATCGGTGCTAGAAAGTCCCGCCCCTACTACGGTGTATAGGCCTGCTAGGCATAGAGTAGCTGTAATGGCAGCAACAGCATATTGGTTGTGAGTCAATGCCATCCTGAGACCCCGCCCTCTTAGAGGGCGAGTCTTGCAGTTTGGCTTCGGCTATAATGATTCATGGAGATTGTATCCCCAGGAAATATGGAGATTCCCAAGAAAATATTGGAAATTTCTCATCCCCCCCTGAGAAAAGACTCCATCCTGTCAAACGACTCGGCTAGTGTTTCGATATCCGGTAAGCACACCATTCTGAAGTGCCCATTTCCGAATTCTGGAGAGAATCCTGATCCATGAACCACCAGAACGTGCTTCTCATGCAGCAAATCTAGTACGAACTGCTTGTCGTCTTTTGCAAGAATTGGGTCAGATATTCTGACAAACAAGTAGAACGCACCGCCCGGGGCCTGACATTCCAAGCCATCAATCTCCTCGATCCTATTTATAGAGAAATCCAGCCTTTCCCTTATCACAGATCTGTGACCTTCCATCCATCCTGTTTCATCTGTTAGTCCTGCCAAGAATCCATGCTGAGCAGGCGTGGATGCGCAAAGACGGCTTCGAAGAAGTCTTTCGACACCATCGCGAACTTCAGATAGCCTTCCTTGTGGGTCATGCCAAGCCATGTATCCGATCCTCCATCCCGGGGCGAAGTAGACCTTTGAAACGCCATTAAGGGTAATGACTGGAACCTCTTCAGATCTGGATGCTACGGAAACAAAATTCCCAGTAAAGTCTAGTCCGTCATATATTTCGTCTGAAATGATGGTGCATTTTGGAAAATCCCTGACTATCTCAATCAACGAGTCAATCTCGGGGCCTGTCGCAACATTGCCTGTTGGGTTGTTAGGGTTGATTAGTACCAGCAATCTGACGCTTTCATCCATCTTGGAGCGAATGTCTTCTAGGTCTATTCTCCAATTGTCCTCTGGGTCTAGTCTGTACTCCACTGTTGAAGCCCCGAACATCTGTGGATAGGCCATGTATGGGGGGTAATGCGGTCCCGGAGCTAGAATCTTATCGCCTATTTCCAAAAAGGCGGCAAAGATTACCTGAAGGGCTTCTGTGACTCCATGCGTAACGTATACGTCGTGCTCGGAACATTTCCAGCCTTTGCCGGACTCGGCGGATGCGATGGCCTTCCTGAGTGAAGAGATTCCGTAAGATGGCCCGTAACCATTGTCTTGGGAGTCAAGTGCTTTCTTGTAGGCCGTAATCATGTGTTCAGGAGTAGGAAGTCCTTGGTACGCGAGGGGATCTCCGATATTGAGTCTGATTACACGGTGACCCTGCTGCTCCAATTCTATTGCTGGAACTACTACATCACGGATAGCGTACTCGATGGCTGCAGCACGAGAAGAGACATCGACTTTCTGAACCACTAATTCACAACCCCAGTAATTCTCGAGCGGAATCTAGAGCAGCGGGGATTCCATCTGGGTTTGACCCTCCTCCTTGGGCCATAGTTGGACTTCCCCCGCCCCCACCATTAATGTGCTTCGAGATTGAGTTGAGGATCTCGACAGCATTGTGCTTCTCGGCTGCCGGAGTGCCTTCAGTACTGGCAACAATCAGCTTGCCACCATCATCACGGGTTCCCAGAATTGCCAGCGTTGGTTTGGCGTGATCCCTGGTCAATTGCGTGAGCATGGACATAAGGGCCTTCATGTCACCCTCAATTTCCATTATAGCGTATCTTATGCCACCCTTTTCGACTACTCCCTCGCTCTCTCCTCTGGTTCGCAACCTTATGATTTCCGCTTCCAGAGTTTCAATCTTCTTCTGTTGTAATTTCCACTCTTCGAAGAATCTACTTACTGTAGCAGGAAGGTCTTCTGGAGATACGCCGAGAACCTCACTAGATTCGTTCAGCAGTCTGTCCTGGGTCCTGGCGTGCTCTCGTGCTGTCTCGCCTGCCACAATCTGCAGACGCTCCACCCCGTCTTGGACTTGACTGGAACGGATTATCCGCAACTCCCCAATTTCCCCCGCTTTGTCGTGATGCGTGCCACCGCATGCCTGGACGTCATGGTTGCCGATTTTGACTACTCTGACCTCGTCGAACTTGGGCGGGCCGCCCTGGTATAGCTCAAAGCCAAAAGTTTCGTCTGCTTGGCTCCTAGGGAGTACAAACTTCTCTATCTTTGGATTCGAGGATACTACTTCATTTGCATGGTCCTCTATACGATCCAAGTCATCGCGATTAAGTCTCGAAAAGTGAGTTAGGTCAATTCTTGCGTAACGCTCGCCTTTGTTTGAGCCAGCCTGCCAGATGTGCGGGCCCAGTAGTTTCCTTGCGCTCCCCCCAACTATGTGAACTGCTGTATGATGGTCCATGAGTTGCCTCCTTCTGTCCCAGTCAATCTCTCCAATGGTGTCCCCCATCTCCACATGTCCATCAGTCAGATGTACGATGACCCCATTCTCAACTCTAGTATCTACTACGTTCACCCCCCCCAGAACGCCCTGATCGCCAAGCTGTCCGCCTCCTTCGGGATAGAATAGCGTGCGGTCCAACACCACGGAGTGCGTGGGGGTGATTCTGACTTCTTGGGAAAGATCCAGAGATCCGATTTGTATTTCTGTGAGTTCTCTGCAGTCCAGTACTGATGCTTGGAATGTGTTTCGGCTTGTATCCTCATAATAATCCATTATGGTTGGCGGAAGTTCGGAATTGGGGAAAATCTGGTCGCCGGACCTTTCTTTAGCTGCTGCCTTGGTTCTTTCGGCGTTTCTAGATGCCATGTCTGCTGCGAAGCCCACTCTGACTGCAAGATTATTCCAGCCCTCTGCATTAGCTATTGTGACTACCATCTCCGGGTTCAAGCCCCTCTCCTCAGCAAGTCTGAACAGTATTTCGTCAGAAACTTCGTTTGCATCCTTTGGCAGCCCCCTAAGTGCGGTCCTAACTGCAGCCTCACCCTTCCGAAGCATCTCGTAGTACCTCTCTTCTTCAAGGGAAAGAATAGCTAGAACACCTTGACGAGATTGGACAAAGTGTGAGAAGTCGAGGTGAGTTTCGATGTGATGGGAGGCTAATTCGGATAAGGAAACCTCTAGCCCGAGGTCGTCCTTCATTCTGCAAACCCTTCTAGAGAGCATACGAACTAGGTATCCTGCCTTGGAGTTGCTGGGAATTAGGCCATCGCCCAACATGTTGCAAATGGCGTGCATGTGGTCCGGTATTGCGTAAATCTTCGAAAGGGGCTCAGTTAGTCTTTTGACTTCTGCAACTGAGACGCCCAGACCTGATTCATTGAGTCTCTCGGAGAGTTTTGTGTATAGGGACTCAACGTCAGTTCCGACATCAATATTCAGAATCCCCGCCAATCTGGACAATTCCCCGAGAAGGACATTCGTATCTGCAGATAGTCCTAGCCCCGATACGAGATCTTCAAATCCCGAGAGCCCCTTCAACCAATCTACTGATTCGGGATATATGGCCTCGTAGATAGTGGGAGTTCCAGCAGCTGCCCAGCAAAACCTCTCCAGCCCGTATCCCGTGTCGATTATCTGAAGGTCCATCTCCCTGTACCGTAGCCCCTTGATCTCGATATCTCCTTCATCGTGCTCCTCCAGGTTCATGAAAACGAGAGTAGCCAGCTCCAAGCCCCCCACAATGACCTCCAATGCCGGTCCAGCATTGCCCCCCCCAGACCATGGATTCTCAACGTAAGTCAGATCCGCTGGATCGATTCCGAAGGACTCAACCAGCATCTCGTCGCAATACCTTACACACTGATCAATCCAGTAGATTACGTTGCCCTGTTTTGGCTTATTGAAGGCATGGTGCGCCATCATCTCAAAGGTGGAAAGGTGCCTTCCTGACCTCCCTACAGCAGCTACATCAGTTAGCCTGATGCATGGCTGGCTAATTCCAAGTGGATTGGCTGGCGGAGGAACCAAACCACTAGTCACATGAGGCTGGAAATCAGCAATGCTGGCAATCGTTAGGTGGATGTCGTCCCTCCACCTTGCCACTATTGGATATGGGTCAATCCTTGTGTGGCCCCTCTCTTCGAAGAACCCTAGGAAGGACTCCCTCATGGAGTCCTTCAGTTTCTTTCCTGTCATCTTAAAGCCCTTGATTATTGGATTTCCGATGAAGGTGTAGGGGTCCTCCATGCTATCCCCGCAAGTACTCCTTCTTTCGTCCCTAGTCCAGAATCTCGCCCCAGTAACACTACAAATCTTACATTCGTGACCAGACTCCTTCCAGAAAGGAATGTCAATCTCTCCGAAGCTCACCAAGCAACCCTCGTGCCCTTCCATCTGATGATATGTCTTGAAGTCAATGCGCGAAATTGTCCCGGTGTGTTGAAAGGAGAACGTTTCTCAGTAGTAGATAGATGCAAGACTGGAGCCAGTTCCTTGAGGATGACGGAGATTCCCTGATGCGGATAAAGAAACGTGGGGATATGCTTGTAGATGCGATAATAGTGTCAGACCGGAATCACCTTGGAAAGAGTGACGAAAAGGCCCTGGAGCAGCTCACAAATACCGCTTCTCTTACTGGCATAGTTGGCGAAGCATGGGGGATGGCTGACTTCCACAGGGGGTTTGGATTTCCGATTGGAGGCGTAGTGGCCACAGAAATAGAAGAGGGAGGGGTAATCTCACCAGGGGGTGTTGGATTCGACATCAATTGTGGGGTCCGACTATGTGCCATCGATCTGGGGATTGAAGACCTTCCATCCCTCACTAGAAAAAAGTCGGGGAGCGGAAGTAAGGAGTTAGGTAACCGACTAAAGGCACGGATCCCTTCTGGGGAGAGGGGTAAAAGCGGGCACCCAATAACATCGAAGGAGCTAGACGACATCCTAATCGATGGTGCAAAGGCTGCGTCCGAGATTGGCATAGGCCACGATAAAGACCTAGAAATGATGGAAATGAAGGGGAATCTTGAGGGTGACTCAGAAAGCGTCTCGGAAGCCGCAAAGAGAAGGGGGGTCCATGCTTTGGGCTCCATAGGAAGGGGGAATCATTTCCTAGAAATCCAGGTTATTGACGAAATCTTCGATGACCGAGCAGCCAAGGCATTTGGACTGGAGAAGGGGAGATTGGCAGCAATGATTCACACTGGCTCTAGGGGGCTGGGCTACCAAGTTTGCTCTGAGCATGTGAAGAGTCTGGAGGACAAGTATCGGCACTCAGAAGGTAAGTGGAAATCCGACGAGTGGGGAATCTCGATTCCTGACATTCAACTGGCTTCTGCTCCTTTCTTCTCAAAAGAGGGAGAGGCTTACTTTGAGGCCATGAAGTCTGCAGGGAATTATGCATTCGCCAATAGGAGTAGTGCCACGCACCAACTAAGGGGTGCTCTGAGAGCCCACGTTGGATCAGAAGTTGATGTTGACGTGGTTTATGACATCTGCCACAACATTGCTAGAGTAGAGAATCACGAAGTGCACGGAGAGTCTTGTTCTTGCTGTGTTCACCGGAAGGGGGCAACAAGGGCATTCGGAGGGAATCACAATGAGCTAGCAGCCAAGTTCTCCGGCATAGGGCAGCCCGTTCTGGTTCCCGGGGACATGGGCACATCTTCATTCGTTATGGCAGGTCCTCGAAATGGTATGAACCAGGCATTCGGGTCATCATGCCATGGTGCTGGAAGGGCACTATCTAGGGCAGAGGCAAGGAAGAGAATAGACGGAGCTGCAGTCAAGAAGGATTTGGCCGAAAGAGGAGTTTCGATTTACGAAACCCACGAGAAGTATCTTTCAGAAGAGGCCCCATCAGCATACAAGGATGTTGATGAAGTTATCAGGTTGACATCTAAGTCGGGTCTAGCTAGGCCAGTAGCTCGACTAAAGCCACTAATTGTGATCAAGGGTTAGGATTCTACTTGGATGTGAAATTGAGCTCGATGTTGTCAAGATCCTCCATGACATACTCTTCGAACTTGTCATTGCTTTCTCCGTTGACTGTGAGGGATATGTCAAATTCTTCCCAGTCTGAGATTCCGTTCCTGTCGATATCGAACTTCTTGTCATCGGGACCCAGAAGTTTTGGCCCCCCCTCCCTATCCCAGATCTCGAAGAAAGCGCCTAGTGGGACGTTCATTTTCGACGGAGTCTCTATGTGCAGCTTTGTGAATTGTCCGTTCTCGCCTGCGTTGTGGACGTGAATCCACCTCATCCCTTCCCTACAACCAACCTGGTCGATCCCCGTATTGGCGGGGATGGTTTGGAACTGGCCATCGACCGTAATCTTCAGATTAGGGTGGTAGTGCTCCGAAATTCCAACATCGCTGTGCTCTAGCCCCCCTAGGCATCCATCCGATACGCCCCAGTCCGGCTCTGGGTCGAAGACACCCGGTTGGAAAAGGGCAACTCCCAAGAAAACCACCGTTGCTAGTGCGGCTCCAGAAAGAAGCCACTTCTCAGTTGTCATCCCGCTCAAATCCATACAAATCCGAGCTGGGCATTTCTATTGAACTATGGGGGGGAAAATCCCACGGAAACGGGTTTATCCACATCACATAGAATAGCCAATCTTCGGCAGGTTTGGTATTGGCTGGGCTGCTCCGGATTGCACTCCGTCTGCCTCTTCCATAATTATCGTAAGCAGGGTGTTAACCAAGGCCCTTAGCTCGTCAAGCTCCTGCCTCATTTCATCCACATTGTAAATCTCAGACACTCTGGCATCCCACCCGAGGAATCTCTTCCTCGAGCCGAGGGTCTTAGTTTGGCCTATAAACAAGATAGTATGTGCTCGCCCAAGGAGTGAGCTTTCTTGACTATTGAACTCTACTCGCGATCCTGCTCTTCATCGTAGTCGTCGTAATCTTCGTCGTAGTAGTAGTCGTCGCCACCCCTTCTAAGAATGTAGAATGCTACACCCATTAGTGAAATAACCACGATGAGTGAACCGATTATCCATAGGGTTGCGTCTCCCGACTGGTCAATACTGGATGCTGGGTTAACCTCAATTCCCGATATCTCTACATTCATGTAGTTGTTGTTGTCGAAGTCATCGTCCACAACTAGGACAAGCAGAGGCTGCCCCTCTTGCCAAGTCTGGTATTCGAAAGTAGCTTTCACGCTCGAGCTTCCAGGAAGCAGGATTAGTTCGACAGGACCATTCAGAAGCGTGGAGATTGATGGTTGCCATGATCCGTCAATCTTCTGCTCGTATAGCCCAACGCTAATTGTTCCCTCACTCTTTCCAGGGTTCTCCCAATATGTTACGATAGTGAGAGTCTCACCGACAATCGGGCTCTTGGTTGGAGTCACCACCTCTCTGGTATACTGTCCGAGGAACTCTACAATCCTAAGAGTCGGAGTCCTTGGGGATTCAGGGCCGCCCAAACCGAGGACTGGGTTTCCAGCCTTGTCTGTTGAAGTCACCCAGAATTCCACCTTGTCGCCATCCTCTAAGTTGAATTCCAGCAAGGGTCTGAAGTCCAGCTCCCCTTGGTACACGTGTACCCCATCTTCACTAGAGTACCAGGGAATCTCCCCACTAGCCTCGGTTCCGATAACAGCCTCCCCGTTTCTCTGGAAAACCCACGAGACTTGAAGTGGGCCATAGTTCATCCCAATCTCCTCGAGAATGGTGATAGTGACGAGGACACTATCCATGCTGTCGGTCTCGATTACTGTCAAAGATGAGTCAGGGTACTGGTCTATGTTGAACAGGGCGGTTGGCGATTTGGTATCAACAGTCGCAGAAGCATCGGAATTTTCCACAGAATGAGATTGTCCAGGGGCATTCAACAATGAAGTGGTTAGAATAGTTGTAGGAACAACGGGTTGGAAGTTTGGAAGTGCCATCTGAACGGAGAAATTGCCATCCTGATATGCCTCCGCGGTCGACTCGTATGTGCCGCTACCATACAACATAGAAAGCATCACTGTCAGGCCCTCGGGGGCCTCGGCAAGCCTAACACCTGAGCCTACGTGGAAAATTGTCCCACTAATAGAGAATTGATCCCCTTGGCCCAGGTAGAGTGAGGTTCCGATGGCTGGAACTATCGGTTCGGACAGATCCTCTGCAAACTGAGGAACTGCAGAAATCCTATTGTCTAGCCTCCAAGATAGAGAGCTCAGGACATCTGATTCAATCTGGTCAAGACCGTCCTGTACAATTACCCTAGGCTTGCAGTCGAAGTCCTCCTCTGTAAACGGCATGTCCCAGGACATTCTGAATTTCACACTAAGCTCGGTTACTGTAGAGGTGATCTGTTCAGTACTAGTGCTTAGAGGTGTAAGCATACTTGTGCTGGGGCTTGATATTGATCCGGAATATGGGTCATATGAGAAAACTCCGAACTCGCTCCCATACCCGCAAAGGTGCACAGTGATGTTGTCAATAGTTCTGAATCCGTTTGGCTCGTCGACTCGAACCTTGAAAGTGTGATTCCTGCCAGGTACAAGGAAGTACTCGATGCTATCCTGAGTTAGCCTGTCGAGGGAGAAGGTTGAACCCCCTCCGGAACCGGTTCCAAGTCCTGCTCCAGCGAATTGAACCATTACGTCCTCGGCAACGACTACTGATGCCCATGAGTGTTCAGCTCCTGGGCCGCCCCCGGTTCCCCCCTCTTGGTAGCTCAGGCCCACCCAGTCAGTTCCTTCTAAGTAGAGATGCATCACCTCATTGTCCATAGATGAGACGTCGATACCAAGGAACTGAATCTGCTGCTCACCTGTCAGGCCTTGGCTTAGGTCGCTATTCTGGCTTTGGTACTCGTCTTCATCTGCAATTCCGTCACCGTTCGTGTCATCCACTCCAGTCCTCCAATATCTCAGAGTTAGGAGATCCCCCCTAGCCTCTTCCTCGCTAATTGTGATGTAGGGCGCGAATGGCACCGTAGGAGGGACCACCATCCCATCTACGGGTTGTAGGCCAACTGGAGTCTGAACTTGAATTGGGCCAGCCACAGGCGGGTTGTCGTCCACGACTATATCCACTATTGTGGTTGTCCCAGTTGTATCCTGGGCCCCGTTAGTCGAGGATGATGGGCCCACTCTGAGCATCACCGGGGACAGGGACATTTGGCCGATCCCAGAGGGCGAGGGCACCACCCCTGAGAAGGTTCCACCTTCACCTGTCTGAAGGGGGTAAATTGCCCCTGAGAGGTTCAGAGCTACTGAGAAGTCACTTGGAAGTGGCCTCCTATCATCGGTGTCCTGGAAACGGACCGTTCCAGAGATGTTGAGGTCAGCTCCATCGAGTATCGGGAATGGGTAAAACAGAGTGTCGTAAATGTTCGAGAGTAGCCTGTCGTCCGAATCCCTGACTTCAAAGGAGTCTATCTGAAGATCGTTCTCTACTGCATTGACGCCAGAGTTCCCACTCTGAGCTGAGGAAGGCCAAATCGTGTCTCCGTTGGCGTCATTTGCCCTAGATTCCCACATTATGTAGTCGACATCGTCCCAGTTCCAATCGACACTAAATACCCAGTGGACCTCTATGTCCGTGTGTCCATCGCTGTGAACTGCCTCTGTAACGAAGCTCGAAGCAGGGGCCATTGGAGCGACCGAGCCTCCCGAAGTTTGGGAGAATGAAACTTGTTGTGAGCCCTGGCCCCAAAGTCCATCGTTGCTATTCTCGACCTTGAATCCGATAATGTTGCCATCCGATGCGGTCCCTGTAAGTGTGATATCAGCGATTTGTGAGTTATCGAACAGATGGTGGTGGCTTGTGACTATTTCGATGGACCCTCCGTCTGGGAAGAAGGTGTTGGGAACCGAGAAGTCTCGGTTTACGAATAAAAAGTCGAAAACGATAGATCCATCTATAGAAACAGCGCCGTAATCCGAAGTCACGCTGACTGGGATGTCAGACTCTTCACCGGACCCCTCTGATGGGAGGCTTGCTAGGTAGTTGGCAATTGAAGGCCCCAGTCCCGAGACGTTCTCGAAAAACTGGTATCCAATACCAATGCTCGAGATGTGGACAGTCTGAGGTGATGTGGAAGATACTGATAGGGGCACCTCTAGCCAATGCCTACCGGTCTCGGAGTCTGTGTGGCTAGGAGTGAGTAGCCCGATTCCGGAAATCTGTGCTAGGCTTAGGGAAGTAATGAATGGAGAGTCACCTCCGCCGCCGGATACTGTTGATCCGGCTATTGAAACAGTCACAGGAGCTACAAAGCCGCCTGCTTCGGGAGATATGGCGACAATACCAGAGGTTACTGCGGCAGATTCTGGGACTAGGACAGTAACGCTCTCGGAATTGGTTCCATCAAGGTCAAACGAGGTGCTCCTTGAAGATGATTCTTGAGTTGTAATTAGTGACTGCCACCCGAGATTCCCATACCCATGATTCGAAGAGTCGCTCATTGGGAATGACCATTCGTCGGTTCCATCGTCAAGTATGTCTATTTGTGACTCGGACGAGGGGTTTGAGAAGGTGGAAGAAATCCTTAGGACATCGATCCATCCGTTAGTGGGAAGTGTGACTGAAGCGGAGAACCCTATCTGCTGACTGGAAAACTGTAGAGTCCCGCCCTTGGAGGCAGTACCTAGGGAGTTACCTCTCATATCGTAAACGGTTACTGTTACAGAACTAGAGATATTGCCCTGAATTGTGACACTCTTGATTGGCCTAGAAGAGTATACGAAATCGGAGGATATGGTTCCGGTAACAGCAGTAGCATTTAGCACACCGTCAACGACCTCGATGCCGGCACTATATTCCCAACCGTTCTGACCGGAATCGGCGTTCAGTATTCTCTTTCCACCAATGTGGATTTTCTCGATGCTCGGGGTCTGTTCCGGATCGTCCGAACCCATGTGGATTTTCAGTCTGACCTGCGGGTACTGGTTAGCGTCTATCCCTGCTAGGCTGAATGGTAATGAGATGTTCGAGTATCCTGGAACAGGGTCCCCGGATCCAGCCTCCAATATCGAAGCCCTCATCCAACCATCTTCGTGGACGTGACCCTCCACATCAACGAATCCTAGGTTGAATCGCTTGTCCTGATCCAAGGAGATGGTCGGACTCACCCAATGTCCGGGAACCCCGTAATTAGCAATCTTTACTCCGGCGTTGTCAATGAACCACCCTGCAAGATTGTAGTAGGCATCAGAACCAAAGGCAAACTTGAATCTGACAGTATCCCCCTTGTATGAGTCAAGGCTGGCTTCGAGGTTTGTCATTTCGCTAGTTGATGACCATGAACCACTCCAAGCTACGCCAGAACAGTGATCCATGGCGAAGATTGAGGAGCCTGCCAAATTGTGTCCGGCGTTTGAATAAGCAGTACTTGTGTACCAACCGGGATCGAAGTGCTGCCACGATCCTCCGTTGACCTTGATGAATACTGCTCCGCCGTCCCATGACGCCTCAGAACACGACCAATGGTCAAAGGTGAAGAAAGATGACCCATTGACGGGGATTTCGTATTCCGGAGAAATCAACCTGGCCTCGTCGATTCCAGCTTCGTAATTTCCTGAGAATCCTACACCGTATGCATACGGGAATGAAGAGGCCTCCGGAGGTCCTGAATTCGATGAGACCTTGTTCAGCGTGAATCTGCACTTGTCGCTGCTGCAAGTCCCTTGGTTGGACCTGATCCACCCCGGTGCGTCGGAAACAGTCGGAGAGTTGGCGGTGGAGTCCTCAAAGCTCATCGAGTCGAGTACGTCGCCCTTCAGAAGTGTCCTATAGTCCCAGTCGTCGGGAGATGGGTTTCCTTGGGAGTCTGGCATCCCATAGTGTGACATTGTAGTAGATGTGTCAAACTCGTCAATGTACAGGGTGCTCTCGTTGTAGTCCACTACACGGATATAGTCTACCGTGAGTCCTTCGCGAGCGTCAGAGGGAAGGCTGCCACCATAGTTAATCGCTGCACTGGTATCAACAACAATTCTGAGGTCAACACTCGGTTGGTTTTGGAATCCTGTTGGTATGTCGAATGATACCAGCCTAAAGTCACCCGTCTGATCGTAGTATGTTTGACCATTGTCAGTAGTGTACCCATTTCCAGGGATAGGCCCTGACCTAGCTGAGCAATCTGAAGAGGTGCTGCTGGTGCTGGAAGATATGTCTGCCCAAGTATTGCCATTGAGGGATATCTCCACGCATGCATTATCGTTGTATGATCCCTCCATATCCCACTCCATCTTCATCTCAATCCTCGATGTGGAGTTGGTGCCTGTCAGGTCGATGTTTTGCTCCAAAACCCCGTAGGCGTTGGCACTATAGGTGCAGGATGAGGATGTTGTAGTGTAACATCCGTGGTGCCAGACATCCAGATATTCCCCATCGTTGTTCACCTCGATATTGTCCAAGAACCAACCGGGCCTCTCATTTGTTGAATTTGGATGGGTCCAAATTAGGAATCGGAATTGAATCTTTTCGGAGTCACCTATCCCTTCTAGAGAGGAGAGGGAGAAGTTGCTAGAAACCCATCCGCTATGTGCCTGGGAGGCAAAAACTTGGACTGGAGAAGAAGAGCCAGTCGGTGTGGGCGCGTCTGTTGACATGGTGCTGGGGTACCCGCCATCGGGCTCAATGTATGTCCAGTTCCCCCAATCTCCATCTGACTTTAGCCTGTACTCAACCCATGTTCCGTCCCCCCCTCCGGTAGAGGTGCTGTCAACGTGATACCAGTGGTCGAAGGTTAGGTAGTAAGAGGTAATATATTCCTCGCTAGGAATGCTAGTCTCGGGAATCAGTAGATGTCCGAATGTCCCGGCTGGAACCGGCTCTCCGGGCATTGTTCCTGCAGAAACTATCCCATGGCTGGCTGAAGATGGAATTACCCCATGAGAAAGGGTTTGCTCATCAGCGTATACACTCCCGTTTAGATCCAAGAAAGTAGTGGCCTGCCACAGCTTTTTGTTGTGGCAGATGTAAGTTGTCTGTTCGATCTCCGAAGAGTCGAGATTTCTGTTTTCGTTTAGGTCTAGACCTGCTTCGATTTTGAAACCGCCTCTTTCGCAATTTTCTCCTATTGACTCGGAGGAAACATCGACCTCGTAGCCATAGTAATCGCCCAGAACTGCTGAAATTGAACCGTCTGATCCGCTGCTGTCGCTAATCACAATGGTGGGCTCAGAGGTGTAATTACTTCCTCCATCGGATACCGTGGCAGAGTGGATAACTCCAGTAGAGTATACGCTAGCCGACAAGGATGCCCCAGAACCATTGGCGGCGCCTACGGCGATTGTGTCCGTCGATTGGTAACCTGAACCCTCTTCGTCTATTGTTACTGAGACGATCGCCCCGTTGCTGTCGACGGATCCAATGGATGCCTGCGCCCCAGTACCGTCGCACTGGCACTGGATCAGAATCTGATCATCGGTATCGTATCCTGAGCCTCCGGTGTTAATGGTGATGCTTTCGATTCCGGAGCTCACCGCATAAGTTCCCGAGAATCCGGTGCCACCACCACCAGATGCGGACAGGTTTCCCGCAGTATAACCATCACCTGCGTCTTCGATAGTTAGGGATGTTACCACGTCTTCGTTCCCGAAGGTCTCGCAGAAATACATCGTCTCAGTAATTTCTTCATTGTCGAGAGACTGGTCAAAGTCGTTGTCTAATCCGTGTTTAACGTAAGTTCCATCTGAGCCTCCGCATCCAGATAGGTTAGATTCTTCGCCCTTTTCGAAAACCCGCCTCCAACCTGGCGAGTAAGTGTAGTCCGAGTTGAGTGAAACCTCAATCTCCCCCACATCAAAGGAGCTAATATTAGATCTGGAGCCATCGTCCTTTAGGGCCATTTCCCCATTATCGTTCATCTCCAACCCAAGTAAATTCCCGGAACCGAAGTCATCCTCGTCCCAAACGATTCCAAGGTCCGTAGAGGAGGGCAAAGGAGAATTTGAGACATGTACCCATCCATCCATTACCGTAGAGTTGGATGGAACGGTAAATCCGTCTACTACTGTTGGGTTCCCGTCGCTATTCACTACGGATGGCCCTGACCAATGTGAGACTCCTGCGGTCGTCATTGGAGCCATCATCATCAATAGGGTCAATGCAATTGCTAGACTAGTGCGGCCGCTGGGCATAGATTTGCAGATTCTCGTTGCAGTTATGAACCAATCTACTAATCTATCAGAAACAGCCCAATGGCCTGGAGCCACTGGGGGGAATTGAACCCCCGACCTTCGCCTTACCAAGGCGACGCTATACCT
>MDTE01040035.1_pt1 | contig 18427 bp, 18 predicted proteins | sample 811231 | NCBI WGS metagenome assembly MDTE01 (sample SAMN05326651, study PRJNA326480) | marine metagenome | isolation source: seawater | place: Indian Ocean: Red Sea | collected 2010 | reverse complement strand
GCGAACCCTTCATGTTGTGATTGGCTGCAGAGTTTGGACCGCACTCCGTGACACCACTATACCTTGTCTGCATGAACTTTGATCACCCCCAGAGCCGAATGACAAAACGTCATTCCGCGGGCGACGGTTAGTCGCTCATGCCGCGATCCCTGGAAATCTGGGAAACGGCGCTTCGAGACGGGCAGCAGAGCCTGTGGGCGACGCGCATGACCACGCCCATGATTGCGCCGATTGCCGAGACCACGACGCGGTCGGGCTACTGGTGCCTGGAAGTGATGAGCGGCGCCGTCTATGAGGCTTCCTATCACTACAACGCCGAGGATCCTTGGGAGCGGGTCCGGCTGATTGCTGAGACGGCAGAGAAAACTTACGTGGCGGCAATCGTGCGCAGCTTGAGCGTTTTCGGATGGTCGACCCTGCCGGACGAGGTCTTCCCGTTCGCCATGAGGGTGCTGGCGAGGAATGGAGTCACTTTGGTCAACGTGTTCGATGGCCTGAACGATACGGCCAACATGGCCGCGGCACTGCGATCCGCGAAGGAGATCGGTCTACATACCGCGGGGACACTGATCTTCACGGAAAGCCCCCTTCACACGGACCAGTACTACGTCAAGAAAACGGAAGAACTTCTCAAGTTGGGTTGCGACAGCATAATCCTCGAGGATGCGGCATCCCTGATGACGACAGCGCGGCTGCGGACGCTGATTTCGAGATTGCGGGTGCAGATCGGCGATCAGGCCCGGTTCCATTTCCAGACCCATTGCGCATCCGGTCTCGGCCCCTTGAACACCCTGGAAGCGATCTCGTTGGGCATCGATGTCGCGCAGACGGCCATCTCTCCGCTGGCCCACGGAACCTCCAATCCGCCGACCGAACTGATCGCGAGAGAGGCGGCAGAGGCGGGGTCCGACGTACGAGTCGATTTCGATGCCCTTGAGCGAATCGCAACTCATTTCCGAGAGCAGGCCGCTATCCACGGTAAGCCGTTGGGCCAGCCCGTCACCCCTGAACCGTCTCTGGCACGCCATCAGGTTCCCGGTGGCATGCGCAGCAATCTCGAAAACCAGCTCTCGGGTCTCGGGATGCGAGATCGGCTGCCTGCGGTTCTCGACGAGATCTCGCACATCCGCGAGGAACTGGGCTGGCCCGTCATGGTGACCCCAATCTCCCAGTTCGTGGGCGTGCAGGCCTTGTTCAATGTCATCGAAGGCGAACGCTACCGAACCGTCCAGGCCGACCTCGCCAACTATGTGCTGGGCTGGTTCGGCGAAGTGCCCGGTACGATTGAACCCAATATCCTCGACCGCTTGAGCGAAGGTCGCGAGCCGATAAAGGGAAGACCAGGAGACCTGGTGGCACCCGTCCTGGCCACACTCGATGCGGAGGAAGGTCCCTTCGCTACGGATGAGGATCGTTTCGCGGCACTGCAGATATCACCCGCGATGCGCGAACGCTGGAAAACCGCCTGCCGCCTGCATCCCAGCCGCTCCGTCGCGGGCACGCCGCTCGCGACATTGCTTCGCGAACTGACGCATCGGCCTTCCATCAGCCACGTGTTCCTGGGAAAGGGGAATCTGACGTTCAACTACCGAGGTTGACCCGTTACCATGCCGGCCAAACTGGCCCGGGGAGGCACCATGACCGACAAGACATTCACGATTGCGCTGGAGAGACTCGACCGGCACGCCCCGTTTTTCATGGGTACGGTCGACCGACCGGACGGCGTTTCGTTCAACACACTCGAGGTCGGCGTCGGATTCGAGCCCGGCCGCCGGGACGGAATCGACCGTCACGGCCGCATGTTCCGCGATCGCGAATTCGATATCTGCGAGCAGTCGCTCGCCTCTTTTATCATGTCGCGTGCCCGAAGCGACGAGTTCATCGCGACCCCGGTGTTCCCGAGACGCCTGTTCAGCCAGCTCTGCATGTTCGTCAACGTCGACTCGGGTATAGAGAAACCCACGGACCTGATCGGCCGCAACGTCGCCGTCTGGTCGTTCCAGACGACGCTGTGCGTGCTGGCCAAGGGCGACCTCAAAAGCCAGTACGGCGTGCCGTGGGAGCAGGTGAACTGGCACATCCAGCACCATGAAGAGATTCCATGGGAAGGCGAGGGGGTGTCGATCCAGAACATCCCCGATGGCAAGGACGCAGGCGAGATGCTGGTCTCGGGCGAGGTCGACGCGATGTTTCATCCGCAGCCGCCTTCTGCCGTCATGCGCAATCCCGACCGCGTGAAGCGTCTGTTTCCGGATTCACGAGCCGAATCCATTCGGCATTTCGAGACCTTTGGATACTGCCCCATCATGCATCTGCTGGTGTTCGCCCGCGAACTGGTCGAGCGCGAACCCTGGCTGCCCAGGGCCATGATCGATATCTGGGAGGACGCCAAGCACAAGGCTGACGAGTTCTACGAAGATCCGGGCTTCTCCATGCTCGTTTTCGCGCGCAACGAATACGAGTGGCAGCGTGACAATATGGGTGCCGATCTCTTTCCCAACGGTCTCAAGGCCAATCGCGCCAATCTGGAGCAATTTATCGGCTATGTCGCCGACCAGGGCCTTATTGAATCGCCAATCCCGGTCGAAAGCATGTTCGATGCCTCGGTGCTCGATACCTAAATAGGGGTTAACCCTCTGAAATCATTCGGATAAGTCGATTCAATTCGCACAGTTCGTACGATGTTTGAGGGTGTACATCGTGAACGGGCACCCAGACGGGATGCGTGCGTCTCCTGCATCCCATTTCACTGACCAAGTGCCTTCTCAATTCGAATTGAATTCGCACACTTCGCACATTGTTGGCACCTCATAATCGCCATTGGTCGCATAATTAATTATTTATTTTATTTCCATTAATTAAGTAATTTTATTAAAGATAAAAATGAGATTTTCCGAGATTTCCTTGTAATCAACAAATTGGTCACCGCGTGCACTGAAGTTACCCCATTGCCCGCCACCAAATGATGAGATAGGTTCGACGGTGGTGGGAAGGTTCATTGTCTTCGAAGGTGGTGAAGACGGGGAAAGAAATGTTTGGGTGGTGCAGCGTATCAGGGCGGTGTGGCAGCACACCGACGCAACCCCGTAGATCGCAGTGGATAGGCGGCAGTGCCGGATACCGGGACTGGGCATTCTCGCGTGCCCGCCACGCCACGCCAGGGTTTCTCAAACTCAGGAGAATCATTTTTTCGAACCTTCACCCCGGCCCTCGCCCTGGAAAGGGAGAGGGAGTACCGCGACCGGCTGCTTGAGAAGAGGCCCCGCGCCCAAATCGAAAAAACGACTCAACTGGCCGCCGATACCAAAGGCCGCTAGTTCTCGTCGCAACCGCGTTTCCTGATCTCACTCGACCTCATTCTCCGTAAGAATCCTCTCGTGCCGTTGCGCCGTCCTTGAGCGGCGAGCGATACTTTCGTATCGACAACGGACAGGGGAGAGGTGAGCGTGAAAATCACGGACATCAAGGTCTATTCCGTCGAGGCCGTCCGACGGAACTGGACGTTTATCGAAGTTGAAACAGATGCCGACATCACGGGTCTGGGAGAGATCACGCTCGAAATGTTCGACACCGGAGTCGCGGCGGCTGTCGAGGACTACAAACGAATTCTGATCGGCGAGAATCCGCTCGAGACTGAGCGCCTTTACGATCACATGACCCGCAACAAGTTCTGGCGCACGGACACCCTCAGCACCACGGTGTTGTCGGGCATCGACATCGCGCTCTGGGACATCAAGGGAAAGGATCTCGGTGTTCCCATCTACCAACTGCTGGGAGGGCCCGTCCGAGAAACAGTTCGCGCCTACGGCAACTACTGGTTCCTTGGAGCCACAAAGGACGACTATGCGCGAACTGTTGACGACTACGCCAAAGCCGCCGCACGGGCGGTGGATGAGGGGTGGGACGCCCTCAAGTGGAGTCCGTTCGGATCTTGCGCCTACACAGCTACCATTGAACAGGAGCGAGTAATTGTCGAATGCGTTAAGCGCGTGCGCGAGGCCGTGGGTGACCGAGCGGATCTGTTGCTCGACGCCCACGGTCGCTTCAATCTGCCCACCATGCGGCGGATCGCCCGCAAGCTCGACCCCTACGAGCCGTTTTTCATAGAGGAGCCGCTTCCCCCGGAAAACATTCCTGCGATGGTGGACCTCAAGAATTCAACCCGCGTACCGCTGGCTACCGGTGAGCGGCTCATCACCAAGCACGAGTTCCTGCCATTGTTGAACAGTTTCGCGGTGGACTATATCCAGCCGGATATCATCCATACCGGCGGCATCACGGAAATGAAGAAGATTGCTGCGCTGGCGGAAGCCTTCTATATCCCGATGATACCGCACAATCCCTGCGGACCCGTGGCAACCGCGGCGACGATTCATGTGGCGGCCAGCATTCCGAATTTCATGTTTACGGAGTACATCGACCTTCCCGAACGAGAGGATGTGCTTGTCGAGCCACTGGTGCTGAAGAACGGGCAGTTCGATCTGCCGACCAAGCCCGGCCTCGGTATCGAACTCAACAAAAAGGTATTTGATAAGTACCCACCGCAAGAACGCGAATGGGACCACTACAAACCCGTTCGTGACATCCAGATGTCATAAGGAAGTCATGGGGGTCGGACATGAAATCCGACCTCAGGACCCCAGGTCAGTAGGAGAGCATCTGATCGTAGCGCACATCTTCGTGGGCCTCGACGGGATCCTGGCCCGACCGAACGGCGGCGATGATGCGCTCTTCGGTTCGTTTGACCATCTCTGCGGTCTCAAGGACGATCCCGATGTGTACTTGCGGAACGATCAACACACCATTCTCATCTCCGAAGACCAGATCACCTGGCTGCACCTTGAGTCCGGCAAATTCGATTTCGATGCCAAAGCCCGCACTGGAGGAACGGGTGCGGATTGACGTCAGCGCAGGCCCCGCCGCATAGCATGGGAAATCGAGAGATTTGTAAGCGTTGATGTCGCGCATGGCCCCGTCGCTGACACATCCTGCCAATCCATAGTGCTTTGACGTCGTGCCGACGATGCCGCCAAAGCTGTTCACCGTGGGACGGTTGCCGTTATCGATGACAAGGACGCAACCTTCGCCGCCGGCCACAACCGCCCGAAGTGTGTCGTAGGCCGCCGATTCCGGACCTTGCCCCGGTGGCGCCAGTTTCAACGTCTGCGCCGGTCCAACGATCTTGCGACAGTCCGGCCAGAGCGGAAAGACGCCTTCGGTCGCCCCTTCGAGGCCGTTGCGCTCCAGACCGTCCGCAACGTCCGGCCCAGCGAGGGCCATGAACCGATCAATGATTTCCGGAGCCAGGTCATTGGTCATTTCGAAGTTCCCTCTAAAGTTCCCACACCGTCAACCTACCGCACGGCATATCTCACGATAAGCCACTTCTGCCGCCTTGCCGTAAGCCGATCCAAACCGCTAAACAGGAACACTCAAGCGCAAAGCAATGGAGGATGGCATGGCGAGGGAACGCATCGGCTTCATCGGATTGGGCAATATGGGTCAGCATATGGCTGCCAACCTGGCGGAAGCCGGTTACCCCTTGATCTGCTATGACATTGCCGGAACCGAGGAACGCGCGCCACAGGGCGCCGAGATCGCCGGATCCATCACCCAAATCGCAGGCAGTGCTGATTTCGCGATATTGAGCGTGGCGAGCCAACAAGCAGTGACTGAGATCACTGAAGAGATAGCGATGGCGAACAATCGATCCGTCTCGATCGTCGTGGATACGTCGACCATTGGATCAAAAACCGCCCGGGAAGCGGAAGAACGCCTCGGGGCCGCCGACGTCACCTACATCGATTCGGCGGTGGCCGGCGCATCGGGTGGCCAAGGGATCGGCCCCGCCGCCGCAAAGGCGGCGGCCCTGACCTTCATCGTCGCGGGCAAGACTGAGGCCGTCGAACAGGTGCGTCCGGCACTGGAAAAGATGGGCAGCAAACTGTTTCACGTCGGTGAGGAGCCCGGACAGGCACAAGCCGTCAAGCTGATCAACAATTTCCTCATCGGCACCGTCATGACGGCGACGAGCGAGGCGATGAATTATGGCCTCAGCCAGAACCTCGATATGAAATCGATCCTCGACGTGATCAATGTGTCGAGTGGCGCGAACGTCGCAACATCCTACGTCTTCCCGACCTGCATTGAACCCGAAACCTATGATGTCGGGGCGACGGTTGAAATTCTGGTCAAAGACGTCCGTGTTTATGTCGACGAAGTCTCGAACGGGAATCTCCCCAATGCCGTCGGATCGGTCGTCAACAAGATCTGGGAGGATATGGGCAAAGAGATGCCGGGCGAGGATTTCACACGCATCTTTCCCTTCATCCGTGACGGCGGGGAGGGATAGAGCAGCGCAACTCAAACAACTTTGGCGTAGTCGAAATAGACTTTGTTCCAGCGAACGATATTCGTCGTGTCGATCAATCCCGCCTCAGTGAACGGGTCCTGAGCCATAAACGATTCTACGGCTTGACGGTCCGGCATATCGAGCAGGGCGACCCCACCGATCCGTTGCGCACCGTCATCAGTGGAGAGATTTCCGCCGGCCAGGACTTTGTCCAGGTTTCCGTCAAAGTGTTGACGGTGGGGCTCGAGCACCTGATCTCGCAACTCGCCGTAATTGGATCGATAAATCGTGTGGACAAAGAACAGCACGGGCATCTCCTTATGTGTATTCTCGAGCAATCGTGAGGACTTGATTTGATCATCATGCCAAACCCATCTCAAACTCACCAAATCTCGACAGACCCGATTCCCGCCAGGAAGAAATGATGAGCGACCAGATCAATGCCGACTTCTCCCAGTTTGTCGTTGTTCAGACGAATGACATGGAGTGGCAGCAAAGCCCGACGCCAGGCATTTGGCGCAAACGATTGGAACTCTTGGGCGAGGTCGAGTCGGGACATGTGACATCGCTCGTGCGCTTTGATCCTGGCGCCAAGTTCCCCGATCACCCGCACCCGGATGGAGAGGAAATTCTCGTACTCGACGGCGTGTTCTCCGATGAAACGGGCGATTATCCGGCGGGAAGCTACGTCCTCAATCCAGAAGGAACGACTCATGCCCCTTGGTCAGAGAATGGGTGCACGCTTTTTGTGAAGTTGCAGCAGTATTCGGGCAAGGACCGGCCACATGTCGTGATCGATACCAACAACGCCGAATGGCAGCCTGGCAGAATGGAAGGTATGGAGTTCCTGCCGCTTTACAGTGATCCCGAGCCGGCCAAAGGGATCACACGTTTGACCCGGGTTCCAGCAGGATGCGATCTGGGGCCGGATCCTCACCCGGGCGGCGAAGAGGTATTCGTCATCGAGGGCTGCGTCGAGGATGAGTTTGGCCGTCACGAATCGGGAACCTGGTTCCGCCATCCTGTCGGCAGTGAACACAATCCAACGTCGCCTGAAGGTTGTCTGCTCTACGTCAAGCGAGAACATCTCGGATAATAGGTGGTCTTCTCGATGAAATCGGTGCGAATCCGGAAATGAACAGCACTGGCAGACGGCTCGCTGGTAAGACAGCGCTCATCACCGCGGCGGCGCAGGGCATCGGCCGTGCCACAGCACTTGCGTTTTCAGCGGAGGGGGCCTCTGTCTGGGCCACAGATATCAACGGAATGAAGCTTCAGGAACTGGAGGGCGAGCCATCCATCAGCATCCGGACACTGGATGTGACCGATCCGGATGAAGTCGTGTCGGTCGTCAACGAGGTCGGCGCCGTCGACCTTCTGGTGAACTGCGCCGGATACGTCCACATGGGGAATATCCTCAACTGCAGCGATGAGGACTGGGACAGGTCATTTGATATCAACGTGAAGGGCATGTTCATGGTCACACGGGAAATGCTTCCCGCGATGCTCGATGCCGGCGGTGGCGCTATTGTCAATGTCGCTTCCGTCGCTTCATCCATCAAAGGGGTAAACGATCGCTGCGCGTACAGTGCCAGCAAGGCAGCCGTCATCGGATTCACGAAGTCCATTGCCGCCGACTACATCAACCAGGGAATTCGCTGTAATGCGGTGTGCCCCGGAACAGTCGATACGCCGTCCCTGGGAGACCGCATCCGTGCTGCCGGAGGGGACGAGGCCAAGGTGCGGGAATCCTATGTGGACCGTCAACCGATGGGCCGCCTGGGGAACGCAGAGGAGATCGCCCAGGCGTGCGTATACCTCGCGTCAGATGACGCGGAGTTCATGACGGGAACCGAGTTCGTTATCGACGGCGGCATGGTGCTTTAGCCACGCCGACGGACTAAAATAGCGACCATTCCATCCAGCGGGCAACTGGCCTGCCCGGCGATAACGGAGGTCGCGACGCAGGCGACACCTGGACCTTTCGACCTAAGTCTTTGAAACAGGGACAAAATCATGGGCATTAAACAGGTTTCCATGGACGAGATGATGAAGCGCGTCGCGCGCATGAAAGACCTCAAGTCCACGAGTAAAGCTTTTGTCGACACCCGACTGCCAGAGAACCAGCGCGAGATATTCGATGTGATTGGCGGTGGGGTGACCGAGGACCCGGACTCACAGCCGGCAATTATGGATGCCGAGGATTTCAACCTCACCTACATAGGGGCGGAACCCGGAAAAGGCGCCAACCTTCATTCACACTCGGCCGGAGTCGAAGTTTTCATTCCGATCACCGGCACCTGGGCCGTGTTTTGGGGAGGCGAGGGAGAGCACGAAATCGAACTCGATCAAGGTGACGTAATTTCCGTACCGCCTGACGTCATGCGCGGCTTTCGCAACACCGGCTCCGAGTATTCGTATCTCATGGCAATCCTGGGCAAGACCGACGCCGGTCGGGTCACCTGGTCGGAAAAGGTCCTCGAACGCGCCCGCAAAACAGGCCTGGACCTCGACGAGAACGGAAACCTGATCGAGATCACTCCTGCCTGACACGAATAGCGCCCCAAACCGTAGTCAAGGCCACCCAAATGGAGAGCCGTCGATATGAATGACATTGCTCAATCCGCGACAGCTGATTTTGAAGGCGCCCACGTCCGGGCGAAACTTGATCATCCCGTCATCGACACGGACGGTCACTTCATCGAGATCGAGCCCATTCTCATTGACTACATCGAAAAGGTCGGTGGTGCGGGCCTTGCTCAAAGATACCGGGACATGGTCGGCGATGGACGTTTCTGGGGCTGGTACCAGCTTTCACCAGAAGAGCGTCGCCACAGGCGCGTAACGCGCCCGCCGTTCTGGGCACTTCCCACGACGAACTCAGCCGACCGTGCTGCCGCCATGATTCCAGGCTTTTGGCGTGCGCGAATGGACGAGTTCGGAATCGATCTGACCCTCGCGTATCCGACCATCTGCTTGATGCTCATGGGAATTGCGGACGACGAAATGCGTCGCGGTTTCATCCGCGCTGCCAACATGATGACGGCTGCCCTCTACAAGGGTCACGAGGATCGAATCATTCCGGCGGCAACGATCCCCACGAACACCCCTGAGGAAGCCATCGAGGAACTCGACTTCATCGTCAACGAACTCGGCATGAAGCTCGCAATGGTGAATGGAATGGTCCGACGGCCGGTGGGCGGGTCCCAGGGCGATCTCCGCAGCATGTCCGCCGAAGAGAACGGTACATGGGTCGATCCACTCGGGCTCGACAGTGAATACGACTACGACCCTTTCTGGGCCAAATGTGTCGAGTTCGGCATCGCCCCGACCATGCACAGCCATGCCATCGGTTTGTCCCATCGCACCTCAATCTCCAGTTACAACTACAACCACATTGGACACTTCGCAGACGCTTCGGAGGCGACGGCGAAGGCGCTGTTCCTGGGGGGCGTGACACGACGCTTCCCCGAGCTCAATGTCGGCTTCCTGGAGTGCGGCGTCGGATGGGCTGTAAGCCTTTACCACAGCCTGATGGAGCACTGGGAGAAGCGGAATATCGCTTCGCTCACCGCCAATCTGGATCCGGCCAAAATCGATCAGCAGGCTCTCGTCGCCTATGCGGAGCAGTATGGAAACGATCTCATCGCGGACAAGATTCGCGAGACCGGCACATTGGACGGACCCGAATACTTCATCCAACCCGAGGATCCCAAAGACCTGGACGAATGGGCCGCCTGCGCGATCAAGACCAAACAGGATGTCCACGATCTCTTCGTGCCGTGCTTCTACTTCGGCTGTGAAGCGGACGACCGTGGAATATCCTGGGCATTCGACACTAAAGTCAACGCGTTGGGAGCCCGCCTTAACGCCATGTTCAGCTCTGACATTGGTCACTGGGACGTTCAGGATGCTTCTGAAGTCCTGTCCGAGTCCTACGAGCTCGTCGAACGAGGGGTCCTCGGGGTTGATGATTTCCGCGATTTTACCTTCACGAACACGGTCCATCTGCACGGCAAAATGAATCCCCAGTTTTTTGAAGGGACCGCAATCGAGAAGGAAGCTTCAGCGATTCTGAACAAGCCCAAGGCAGCTTGAACGACTGCCGGAAGACTGACCGCGAGAAGACGGTAGCACACGCAAGGAGGACGCCATGACGGATCAGGTCGCGATGCCGCGCGAGCCGTATGCCGGATACCACCAACCTCATGATGTGAGAGAGGACGCCGAGCTCACCCACATCGGACCAAACACACCCTGTGGTGAATATCTGCGCCGATTTTGGCAACCTGTCTGCCTGACAGAGCAGCTGACCGACCTGCCATTGGCTCTCACAATCATGGGTGAGGATCTCGTTGCGTTTCGGGACAAAGCCGGCCAGATCGGCGTTTTGAACCGACACTGTTCTCATCGTGGAACTTCACTCGAGTACGGCATCGTGTCGGACCGCGGTATCCGTTGCTGCTATCACGGCTGGCTCTTCGACGTTGACGGCACCATCCTCGAGACACCTGGAGAGCCCCCGGACTCGCGTCTCAAGGACAGTTTTGTGCACGGCGCCTATCCGACGCGCGAATTCAAAGGATTGGTTTTCGTCTACATGGGCCCGCCCGGGACGATGCCCGAGTTTCCGGTTTTCGATACCCTGGAATTGCCCGACAACGAGATGATTCCGTACGCCATACACTACCCCTGCAACTGGCTGCAGGTTAATGAGAACCCGGTCGATCCCTATCACAGCGTATTCCTGCACAGCCGCGTAACAGAGGCACATTTCAATGTGTCCTGGGGTGCGTTACCAGTTGTGGAATGGCACGTGAAGGAGGGGGGCAAGGGCGTACATCTGACCAACACCCGGCGTTGGAAAGACTACCTTTGGACGCGAATCAATGAATGGGTTGCCCCCAACTTTGCCCAAACACCCGATATTTACCAGAACCCGGATCGCGAGAAGTTCTTCGTACGGGCTGGCTTGAGCAAGTGGGCCGTGCCGGTTGACGATACCAATACGATGATCATCGCCTGGCGCCACTTCAACGATGAACTCGATCTGGATGGCAAGAGCGATCGGTCCGACATTGGTCTCAATAAGGTCGACTTCCTCGGACAGACCGGAGCGCGGTCATATGAAGACGGGCAAAGGATTCCGGGAGATTACGAGGCGCAGGTAGGGCAGGGGCCGATCAACATTCATGCGCTGGGCAATCTGGGGTACACGGACACCGGCGTGGCACTACTACGCCGCACCCTGCGCGAAGGGATCCGGGCCGTTCAGGAAGGCAATGATCCACCAACCATCCCTCCAACCAACTCGGGTCACGTGCCCACGCAGTGCGGAGATGTCATCGTTAATGTGGGCAGCCTGTCCGAGGATCGGGAACTGCAGGCAAAGATCGGCCGCGCCATGGGCAAAATCATCACCGAAACCGAATCTTTGCCATACCGCGAACGCAAGGCTGAGATAGAAAAGCGGGCCAAAGCCTATGTTTCTGAACTCTAACGGCCGCCCCAACTTGTCCAGTTTAGCCTGTATCGGCGGTCAGACCGGCCGACTCTATCCCCGCGACGGCACAGGCCTCGTCTTGATCGGAGGCGTCTCCGCTTACGCCCACGGCGCCCACCAGGCTTCCATCTGAATCGCGAATCAGAACGCCGCCCGGAACAGGCACCAATCTTCCACCGGACGCTGAGATGATCGCGTTCATGAATGCCGGTCGCTGATCTGCCACGCCAGCAAGATTCCGCGACGCCGTTCCCATCCCCAAAGCACCCCAGGCTTTTCCGGTGGCGATTTCGTATCGCAGCAAACTGCTTTGGTCCTCGCGTTTAAATGCGACCAAATGTCCACCAGAGTCCAGAACCGCTACGGTGAGCGGGCGATAGCCTTGTTCCCGGCCATGCGCTATCGCCCGGTCAACAATTTCCGACGCCTGAGCCAGCGATACATTCGTCATAGAAGAAGTCCCAATTTGTCCCGAAGATTTCGTCAATCGCCTTATAACAATAATTCGGGATGCAGCGAACTCCTCATACTTTCGCGCATGATCCGACAGTGGTTTGTCGTACATTGACTTGCCGGCTCGCGCGCAATGACCTGCCATATTGATGGGCCTAACGTTTTCACCAAGCGCTGGGGAATCAATTGAATTCGTAAATCTGCATCGCGTCGGCGATTGCGCACAACCTCGAGGGAAGGGGGGTTCCCATGTTGACCAGAAGAACTCTGGCGGTGACGTGCATGACAGCTTCGATGCTGTTTGCGCTGCCTGCAAGCGCCAAGACACTGATCTATTGCTCCGAAGGCAGTCCGGAAGGCTTTAATCTGCAACTTTACGCTTCACAGACCACGGCCGACGCAAGTTCGCGCCAGATTTACAACCGATTGGTGGAGTTCAAACTCGGGTCGACAGCGGTTGCGCCAGCCCTCGCTGAATCCTGGAAGGTCTCGGCAGACGGAACAACCTACACCTTCAAGCTGCGGCGTGGCGTCAAATGGCACAGTACACTCACATTCACGGCGTCCCGGGATTTCAATACTGACGATGTGATTTTCAGCTTCAACCGGCAGTTCAAGAAGGACCATCCATTCCACAAGGTTTCGGGCGGCAACTACGAATACTTCAATGGCATGGGCATGCCGGAGCTGCTCAAGAGCATTGAGAAGGTCGACGATTACACCGTCCGATTCACCCTCAATTAGCCGGAAGCACCGTTCATCACCAATCTCGGGATGGACTTCGCGTCCATTCTATCTGCGGAGTACGCCGACAAAATGATGGCAGCCGGGACACCGGAAAACTCAATCTCGATCCGGTTCTGCAGGAGCCGATACCGCAAGCCTTGATTCCTGCGGAACCGCGACCCGCTTCTTCGATCCTGATAAAGGTCACAGCAGCGGCGGCATACCTATTTGTCGGTGGACTGGCGGGCTGGTGGCTGAACGACATTGCCGGGACCGCGCCCAACTCAATTGCGGATTTGCCGGAACGTGCCGTCTCGGCGCATGCGGTATACACACCTGAGGTCCGACATCCTGTCGAAGTTACGGCGGATCAACAGACCCATCTGGTGAAATGGCTCACCAAACGTTTGGGTGTCACAGTTCGGGCTCCGGTGCTTTCAACAGCAGGCTACGAACTGGTTGGCGGCAGATTGCTGCCGGGCGTTTCAGGACCAGCGGCCCACTTCATGTACCAGGAAGCCAGCGGCGAACGACTCACACTGTACGTCCGGGCCGCCAAGAGCGATTCCGGAGAAACCGCATTCCGATACTCGCATGAGGAGGGAATCGGCGTCTTTTATTGGGTCGACGGGGATGTGGGGTACGCACTCGCCGGTCGAATGGAAAAGGACTCATTGCTCGACGTTGCCAACCTGATCTACCGGCAGCTCAATCCGTAACGAAATCCCCTGGGACCCCTCATTAATTTTCTTCCGGGTTATTTCTCAGCACGCTCAGATCAGGCATAACCGCCTAATGGATGGCTGAAGGAGTTGCGAAACCCGCGGGCGTTTCCGGGGCTGCACACGGACCAGCATGGTGATGCACCATGGCCCAGGTGTCCGAGGTGCGAACGAAGACGTTCGTCGCGGCAAGGAATCCTCCGTTCACGACTTCGTTGCAAGTGACGAACGCTGTATCGCCGAAAACGAATGCGCGGGCATCACGACAGGAGATCTGTGGCGGTGCGGAGCCTTCCAGGATTGACCACCAACTCTCGATAACATCGTGATATCCAGTCAGAACGTTCCAACCGGGATGTGTACAGGCTACGTCGTCGTCGTGCGCCCAGACCGCGACCATCGCCGAGATATCAGCGTCTGCAAAAGCGGCATAGAACGCCTCGTTGGCCTGCAGGACCGCTTGTTCGTCATCCATGGCCTGTCTCTCCAGGTACTCCAATCCTGGTCAGAAAATGACATGGAGGATTTGCCGGAGCCAGTGATGCCAGACGCTGAAGTCAGGCGCTTGATCGGCGGCATTTCCGACCTTGATGCCTGGCTGTCCGATTTCCCGCCCAGAATCCTTGTTGTCTGAGACTTTAAGGACAGTTATCAAGGCGCCGTGTACGAAACGGCCTCGATCCTGTTCTCCTCGGTCATGGACCCGGCAAAGGTCTTGTTGGCGGTCCTGATTGCCGGTGCTGTGCTGCTATGGACTCGTTGGGTCCGTACAGGACGCATGTTGATAGCATTTGCGACACTTGCCTTCGCTGGCATCGCCATGATGCCGCTTGGTGCCTGGCTGATTGCGCCGCTCGAGGACCGGTTTCCTTCACCTGAGCCATTGCCGGAACGCGTGCATGGCATCGTGGTTATGGGAGGTGCTACGTCGATCACGACTTCTGCCTCCCGCAAACAGCCTGCGTTGAACGCGAACGCCGAGCGTTTGACGACCTTTGCGGCCCTTGCCCGAAGATATCCGGATGCACGTCTCATTTACACGGGCGGGTTTCGAGCCCGGAGCAAGCCAAGCATTACAGAGGCCTCCGTAGCGACGGCGCTGCTCGCTGACCTGGGCATTGAGGAAGAGCGGCTGACCGTCGACGACAGCGCCCGCAACACCATCGACAACGCGCAGGCGGCATGGTCCCTGGCCGGACCCTCGGCAAATGAGGTGTGGCTGCTGGTGACTTCAGCGCGGCACATGCCGCGGGCGGTCGGGGCGTTCCGTGGCGCTGGGTGGCAAGGGATAATTCCCTATCCGGTTGACTACCTGACGGCCGGAAACACCAAAGCCGAACTCGGGTTCAATTTGAGGACGGGTCTCAACCGGCTGATAGCAGCCCAGCACGAATGGATCGGGTTGATTGTATATCGGGTGATGGGGGCATCCACCGCCATCTTCCCGCAACCGTGATCATAGCTTCGTTGCAGGCGTCCGGGACCTATGGCACAAGGTGCAGGAACTTGAACCCCGCATAGGTCGAAGGACAAATCACTTTGAAGACCTCGAAGAGGCTCACCCCAATTCTGTCGGTTGCCGTTATTGCCGCCGCACTCTGTTCGGTGTCGTTGGCCCGGGCTGACAAGCACAACTTCGACGAATGGCGACAAGAACTGCGTGTGGAGGCTCTGGATCAGGGAATTCGCGCGGAGATATTCGATGCGGCGTTCGAAGATGTCGAACCAATTCCGCGCGTGATCGAACTCGACCGGAGCCAGCCAGAATTCACGATGACGTTCGATCAATACCTGTCGCGAGTCGTCAATGATAAACGCGTCCAAGAGGGGCGGGCTAAATTTGCGCAAAATCGTGACCTTCTTGAAGAGATCAGCCGCAAGTTCGGCGTGCAACCGAGGTTCATCGTTGCCCTCTGGGGCATAGAAACCGGGTATGGGCGTCATACCGGTGGATTTCCGGTTATTGCCTCGCTTGCAACATTGGCCTTCGATGGACGAAGAAGTTCCTTTTTTCGCAAAGAGTTACTAATTTCACTTAAAATTCTTAACGAAGGGCACATCAGTCCCGACCGGATGAAGGGTTCCTGGGCGGGCGCCATGGGTCAGAACCAATTCATGCCGTCGAGTTTTTCACGACATGCCATCGATTACGATGGTGATGGAAAACGCGACATCTGGACCAGCAAACCAGATGTTTTTGCATCGACCGCAAACTATCTCGCAGCATCAGGCTGGCGCGACGATATTACGTGGGGCCGGGCGGTACGCGTGCCCGACAATTTTGACCTTGGACTCACCGGACGAAAGACCAAGAAACCAATCGGAAAATGGCAGGAACTGGGCGTTCGCATGCCTGGCGGTGGCGATCTACCCAAACGCCAATTGAATTCTTCGATCATACTTCCCGATAAAGGGAAACGCCGGCCCGCGTTCCTGATCTATGATAATTTTGAAGCGATTCTCAAGTGGAACAGATCTGATTTCTTTGCGGTAGCGGTCGGAAGACTTGCAGATCGCATCGCACGAAGATAGAATACACTAGATAATGGGGTAATAACTCAATCGTATACTAGATAGTGATGCATCCGATAAAGCATTCCATGTCTACCAGGCTTGGTATCGGAATTGCCATTGTTCTCGCCATGGCAGTGACGGCCTGCGCGCCCACGCGTCTTGTAATCCACGCCGCGAAGGAAGCGGCACGCTACACCGAGCAGAAAAAGGTCGAACAGGAAGCAGCGCAGCGACCGAAAAGTACCGCGGCAATCCCATCTCAACGGGGCCGCTACAAGGTTGGCAACCCCTATGAAATCGACGGCATCTGGTATTACCCCAAAGAGGATCCAGACTACCGAGAAACCGGTATCGCCTCGTGGTACGGAAACCCGTTCCATGGCCGCACGACGGCGAACGGTGAGACTTACGACATGAATGAGCTGACGGCCGCGCACAAAACGCTGCCTATGCCGACCTATGTCCGGGTGACAAACCTGGAAAACGGTCGAGCACTAACGGTTCGGGTGAACGATCGCGGGCCTTTTGTTCACGGTCGCATAATCGATCTTTCCCGCAGAGGTGCCCAATTGCTCGGGTTTGAGAAGAACGGCGTCGCGCGCGTCCGGGTCGAGGCCGTGCCGTCACCGGATGAAGTCGAAATTGCCGCCAAACCCGTAACGCCCGACAGTGACCGCTTCGCCGTCAAGGCAGCCCCCGTCGTTGCCGTGCAGACCGCCGAATTACCGCCCCCGAAGGGCGTCAGCCAGGCACCGCGCCGCGAACCGCCGAAATCCCCCATCAACGGCTCTGCCTCCAAGAAACTCAAGCCAACTCACCTTTACGTTCAGGCGGGGGCATTCTCGTTTGCTGAAAATGCCGAACGTCTAAGGGCACGTTTGGCCGAGCTGGCCGAAGCATCGGTCACCCCGGCCAAAGTCGACGGGCGCGAGTTGTTTCGCGTACGTGTTGGACCCATTGCTAGTCTGGAACAGGCCGACGAAACGCTCGAGAGACTTATCGACAATGGTCATATCGACGCCAGAATTATCGTCGATTGATGTCTGACCGATTGATGCCGCGCTAATCCGCCGCCATACTCCGATCACCATTCACACCCATGTTTCCGCGCGCCGGGAGCAGCGGAATCCGTTTCAGATCTCCAATATGCTCAACCTGACTCGTAACCTCATCGCACCGATCATGTTCCCGTTGATCGTTCTGGTCGCGCTCGTCCAATCGCCGAGAGCCGTCTCAGCCACGGAAACCGCTGCGAAATACGCCTTCATGATGGATTTCGACACCGGCGCCGTTCTTCTCGAAAAGAACGCCGAAGAACCCACGGCACCGGCATCGATGAGCAAGCTGATGACGCTCTACATGATATTCGAGCGTCTGAAGTCAGGTAGCCTGAGGCTCGAAGACACGTTTCCCGTGAGCGAAAAAGCCTGGCGAATGGGAGGCTCGAAGATGTTCGTCGGCGTCAATACGCGCGTGAAACTCGAGGATCTGCTTCGCGGGATCGTCGTACAATCAGGAAACGATGCCTGCATCGTGATCGCGGAAGGACTGGCCCAGCACGAAGCGGCATTCGCGGAGGAAATGACCGAGCGGGCGCGGGAACTCGGTCTTGCGAACAGCACATTCGTGAATTCGACTGGCTGGCCCGATCCGGATCACCTCATGTCCGTGAAGGATATCGCGACAATATCCGCAAGCATCATTCGCGAGTTTCCCGAGTACTACCCGCTGTTCGCGGAGAAAACATATACATACAACGACATCAAACAGGGTAACCGAAACCCGTTGCTGTATCGGTACGACGGCGCCGACGGCCTCAAGACCGGTCACACGGAAGCCTCGGGATACGGTCTTGCGGCGTCTGTCAACAAGCGGGACCGACGGCTCATTCTGGTGGTCAACGGTCTTCAAAGCCAGAAGCAACGCGCTCAGGAAACCGAGCGACTCTTTGATTGGGCTTTCCGGGAATTCGACAATTACGCATTGTTCACGGCCGGGGAGGCCGTTGAGAATGCAGATGTCTGGTTGGGACAAGAAGGCCAGGTGCCATTGATCATCCGGGATGACGTGAAACTCACCCTGCCGAGAAAGGCGCGGCGAAAGATGGAGGTGAAGGTGGCCTACAATGGACCGGTTGCGGCTCCGGTCCGCGCCGGC
>MDTE01007855.1_pt1 | contig 18427 bp, 20 predicted proteins | sample 811231 | NCBI WGS metagenome assembly MDTE01 (sample SAMN05326651, study PRJNA326480) | marine metagenome | isolation source: seawater | place: Indian Ocean: Red Sea | collected 2010 | reverse complement strand
TTTGCTATCCTGAATACGGATGTCCAGGTACGTCCGGTCACATTGATGGTCAGTAAAGTGACCGTCAAAAGTACCGCTTACACCAACATCTTGATGGGAACCGTCCAGGCAGCGATTGCCAACGGCGTGCTGGATGCGGTGCGTGCGGGTGATATTCCCAAAGAAAAGGCGAATGATCTGGGGATTGTCTGCTCTGTGTGGCTCAATCCAGGTGCTGCGACAGACGAAAATCTGGATCATAAAGCGCTCTTTGAAATCCACCGTAAAGCGACGGCACTCTCGATCCACAAAGCGATGCACAACGAGCCTGACATTGACTGGTTGCTTGAACACCAGGAAGAGATTGTGCACAAGTACTACCAAAAAGGTCTCGAGGGGACACTCTAACGGGAGTGGGTAGGTCAGGGACGACTGAATCGATCGAGTTGGAATCGCTGTACGGGATATGGAGTCGACCCGATGGTGGCCAGTTGTGCCAGCATGAGTCCGATCAGAGTCGAGAATTTGAATCCGTGTCCCGAAAATCCCGCCCCGACAATAATGCCGGGCTGACGCGGGTGGCGACCGATCAGAAAATCCTGGTCAGGTGTTTCCGTGTACATACACGTGGACCCTGATAGCAACTTGAATGTCCGTTGCGGCAGCAGGCTGGCGAGCCAGTTTCCCAGCCGCTCGCCTTCTTGATGATCAATCCTGCGGTCGATCCGGTCAGGATCGGTTTCAGCGCCACGCGTATCGTCGGCCACTTTGACGCCAGGTCCATGTAGCGGAAAACCGTAATAGCGTGTGTCATAGTCGGCGTAGACGGGCAGAGAGGTCGGCTCGAGCGCCCCTGGTGAGGAGGGCTGGAAATAGAATTTCTGTTGCCGCGTTACGGTCAATGGGAGCGTCAGTTCCGGCAGGCACTGACGGGTCCACGGACCGGCAGTCATGACCAGGCGGTTGGCTCGGAAGTCGCCAGCGCTAGTTCGAACGATCGTGTGGCCGCGCCCTAACTCGATGTGTTCCACGGTGACTTGTCCATGAATGCTGGCTCCCAGTCGCCTGGCTTCAGCGAGATGGGTCGCAACACAGCGGTCTGCGTCAAGAAAACCGGCCTGGGGCGTGAAGCATACCCGACTCCTGGCAGGTATTTGCAGGGCCGGAAAACGGCTGGTGACCTCTGCAGGTGTCAGTAGCTCAAATGGGGCTTCGCTTTGCCGAATCGCGGTTAGATGGTCTTCCATCATCCGATTGTCAGGGGTAGCAAATGCCAGGAACCCGCAGAGATGAATTAACGGGATCCTGGAGGTTGCCTGTAATTCTTGCCAGTGTGGCAAAGCCGCCTGGGCCAGTTCCGTGTAGAGGGGGTCGCGATAAAAGACTCGGAATGCGCGCGAGTGCCCATGCGAACTGCCCCACACGTGACCTGGTTCGAACTGATCGATACCCACTGCATCGTGTCCCTGGCGGGCAAGGTGGTAGAGGGTCGCACTTCCCATGGCTCCCAGGCCGAGCACCAGGCAATCACAGTTTTCCATCGCGGGCTGCTTTGTGAAGAGTTGCTGACAAGGCGATTGTTATCCGCCGCCTCGATAAATTCAACGCGGTGGAGATGCGCGGTTGTTGATACTTGCCGGCACATTGACGCGAGGGTCTTTCGCAGTGGCCAATTTGCCAGTTCAGACCATCTCAATCAGGCGGTGGGTTTTTGTTTTGTGCCCAGCCGACAAGGTAACCAGCCGACAAGGTAACCAGCCGACAAGGTAACCAGCCGACAAGGTAACCAGCCGACAAGGTACCGGCAGGGAGCCAGCCACTGCGACGCTGGCTGGTCCAAGGTCTTTTCCGGCAGTCTGCAGAGGGGCGTCTGGTGAAGACGGCATTGGAGAACGGGGTCACAATCGCTATAGTCGCCAGCCCATTGGTTTTCTGCGGGACCCATTAGCAGCACTGCCGGTCACCACATCAAATTCTTCCAGCAGGCCGATTCTTGGGTGAGCCACCAAACCGAGTCCCTGCGAAAAAGTGAGCTGGTGAAGATGGATATTGCGGTCGCGATTTGCACCTGGAATCGAGCGGATCTGCTCAACGCTACTTTGACGTCACTGGCGGAAATGACGATTCCTCCCGGTGTGCGCTGGCGCGTGATTGTCGCCGACAACAACTCTACCGATCATACGCAACAGATCCTTGACCAGCACCAGCAGACGTTACCCTTGAAACGGGTGTTTGTGCGCGAGCAGGGAAAATCGTACGCCCTCAATCGAGTTGTCCGTGAACTAGAGGGTGATTTGGTCTTGTGGGCAGATGATGACGTACTAGTCCATAAGAATTGGCTCGAAGCTTACGTTCACGCTGCGCAACGCTGGCCCGACGCCGCTTTTTTTGGTGGTCAGATTGTGCCGCGGTTTCTGGGTCCTGAGCCCGCTTGGCTGCGCCCTGCCTGGCGTACGATTGCCAGTGTGTACGCAACACGGGAACTGGGGGATGAACCTTTTTCGTTTGATCGCAAGGAGCTTCCCTTTGGCGCCAATATGGCGTGTCGTGTCGCGGTGCAGAAACAATATCAGTACGACCCTGACCTTGGCGTCTGCGGCGAAGAGATAGTGCTTGGTGAAGAAACCGCCTTGATGCGGCAGTGGCTCGCAGACGGATATCAAGGTATGTGGATTCCACAATCCCGTGTCGAGCATTTGATCACTCCGAATCGTATGGAATTGATTCATATTCAGCGGTACTTTTATGGACTCGCTCAGATCAAACAACGACGCGGCTGGCGGAACTGGACTGCCGTGCGATTCGCGTGGGGTTTATGGCATTTGCAGTGCGCATTGAGAGCCGAGATGTGTTGTTCCTGGAATCAAGTCAATGCTAATCCTGCAGCCTGGATCAAGTATTTGGCCCGCGCCAGTCACACCTGGGGACGGCTGGAGGCAGAGTGGTTTGATGTTCCCGATTGGGCCAAACCACGGGCGTTGCGTGCATTGAAGCGTCAGCGGACCCAGCCGCGTTATCAGACTCCCATTACGCTGGAAGGAATACGCAGAGAGTTGGCTTCCAGCGAGTCCCGTGTCACGTCGTCGTGTCCTGTCCGCAAAGTAGCCTAGCGCTCGTCAGCCCGAGGATGCTGGGCTGTTGCCCGCTGTTGTCGCGGATCTGCAGGATCGTGGTGCACCGTCCTGATGGCGTGTAGCACGTCATTGCGCCAACCGGCATAATCGCAGACACGGCGTTCAGTGCGTCCTGTGTGGGCGTGCGTCGGTGGCACAGCGGTGTGGATTGGGTTCGTTTCTTGGTTGCGATGAGGGAAGCAGTGATGGCGAACTGGCAGCGTGCGTGTTGGGTGCTTGTGATGCTCGTCCTGACTATGGGCAACCTTCGCGTCGTGCAAGTCGAGACGTCAGGTCGAGCCTCGGCGCAGACGCGCGCGAATCTTGTTGACACGGTCGCTCAATCGCCGCTGAGCTATCGCATTGACACGCTTGCCGGTAATGGGCAACCGGGTGATACACCGGGGGCGGTGAAAAATGCGCGGGAGATTCCCGTTGATTTACCGTTTGGCGTCGAGCAAGGACCCGATAACGCCATTTACATCACGACCGTTGGTAGTCATCGAGTGCTCCGTTATGACCTCCGCAGCGCGAAGATCAGCAGTGTGGCAGGCAATGGCCGCGCCGGCTATGCCGGGGATGGTGATCAGGCGACTGAGGCGATGTTGAACCAACCGTACGAAGTGCGGTTCGACTCAGGCGGCAATATGCTAATCGTCGAAATGCAGAATCACCTGATTCGTCGTGTCGCAGCAGAGAGTGGAGTGATTACCACGATTGCCGGTGATGGCGTTGCCGGTAATCGTGGGGATGGTGGATCCGCGCGGCGCGCCCGGTTTCGGTATCCACATAGCATCACACTGGATGACCAGGACAACATTTACGTCTCGGACATTGCCAATCACCGTGTCCGGCGGATTGATGCTCGCTCGGGTCGCATCACTACCGTGGCTGGAAATGGAAAGCCGGGGATGCCCAGGGAACAGGGCCAGGCGACAGAGCAACCACTACTCAGTCCACAGGGGATTGCCATTCACGGCGGCGGATTGTGGATTGCTTCGTTCCGTGGGCATGTTGTCTGGCGGCTGGACTTGAAAACGGGTCGGATTCGCCGCGTCGCCGGGACGGGCGTCCAGGGTTACAGCGGCGACGGCGGCCGCCCACTGGAGGCCAGATTTGACGGTCCACGCGGCATCCTGATGTCAGCGACGGGCGTGCTCTACGTGGTCGAGGGTGAGAACAACATTATTCGTTCGATCGACACAACACGTGATGCTATCCGTACGATTGCCGGCGCGGGCCCCCAACGGCATCGCTATGCAGGTGACGGCGGGGCTGCGGTCGACGCACCGCTGTGGCAGCCGCACGGTATCTGTTTGCTCAAGAATGGAACGTTCGTGCTCAGTGATACCAAGAACCACCGCGTGCGGCATTTGTTGCCTGTGGTTCCAGTCACTCCTGCAGATCCGGATTGATCGTATGGGATGCGGGATAGAGCGCGCGGCAGTTGCGGTCCAGCAAAGGCAGGGTTGCGTCGTCCACTCTGCCGAACTTGCCTCCTATTTGCAGCGTGCTGTTCCGGTGGTTCGCTCCCGCAAACCGCCGCGGCCGTTGCCGCGGTGTCTGTTTGTGGTTGGTTCGGCAGCAGACAGCTCGCTGGCAGCTGATCTGGATGACCGCGGCCTGCGAATTTCGGATCGTAACGCGACTGCTTGATTGGGTTCGTGGTGTCGCTTGTAGAGTTCGCTGGCCCGGGTGGATCCCGGTGTAGCCGCACGCACTCACCTTTGCATGCATCACCAATGCTGGTGCTGCGGCAACGCTTTCAGTAAACGGATTGGCTACAATAGAAATCGTCGAAAGTACCGGTCAGCGGTATTTCCAGGATTAATGAGCAATCGCATGTACAGAATGAATCGGCGGCAGCTGGTGCACGCAGGTACAGCTGGTGCATTGGGAATCGGCCTGCCAAGGCTGGAGGCTCTCCGCGCAGCAGCCACCCGTCAGCAGTATGCGCCCGCGAAATCAGTGATTTTTATTTATGCGGTGGGAGGCATGTCGCAGTTGGAGACGTTTGACATGAAACCCAGTGCACCGGCTGAGACGCGAGGGGAATTTCAACCGATTCAGACGGCGACCACAGGGATCGAGATCTGCGAACATCTCCCCTTGCTTGCCAGACAGAGTCACCTCTATTCACTCGTGCGATCGGTTTCCCATCCGTATACAGGTCACGGTCAAGGCCACATGGTGATGCAGAGTGGTCGGACAGCATTGCCGATCGGATTTACGTCACGCGCCAAGCGTACCGATTGGCCGTCGATTGCAGCGAAAGCCGGATACGCGACGAAGTCCCGCAACAACCTGCCACAAGCGCTAGTGTTGCCTGAATTGTGTGATAACGAAGGCCTGGTATCCGGCCAAACGGCAGGGCGAATGGGGCCGCGTTATGATCCGTGGTTAGTCAAGGCTTCCGGGACCTCGAAAGAGTTTGAATGGGGCCCTTGCCCGGATTGTTTCCACTATGACGACAAGGGGTTCCAAAAGCACCAGTGCGCCGCCAATCCTGTGTTCGAGACACCCAAGCTCGGTTTACCCAACGATGTGAGCGGACAACGGTTGTCCAGTCGTTTTGACCTCGTGGGAAAAATCAGTCGCGGGCAGCGGCAACTCGAAAAAAATGAAGCGACGGTTGGTTTTGATCGCTATCGACAGCGCGCGATCGCGTTACTCACACGTGGCAAAACGCGACAGGCTTTCGATGTCCGTAATGCGGCGGATCCGGTTCAAGATCGTTATGGACGGAACAAATTTGGCTGGTCGCTGTTGATGGCGCGGCGGCTGGTGGATGTGGGCGTCAATATTATCCAGGTGAATTTGGGGCACACAGGTACCTGGGATACCCACCAACAACAGTTTCCGGTGCTCCAACAGCGTCTGCTCCCGCCCACCGATCAGGCAGTGTCGGCGCTGTTGGAGGATCTTCACCAGAGTGGTCAGCTCGACGAGGTGCTGGTCGTGCTCGCCTCGGAATTCGGGCGAACGCCGCGGATTTTTGTACCCACCGGTGCTAAGACCGGATTGCCAGGCCGTGACCATTGGGGGCCTGTGCAAACCGTGCTGTTTGCCGGTGGAGGGGTCCAGGGTGGTCGTGTGATTGGCAAGACCGATCGACAGGGTGCCTATCCAGTGGCAGCAAAGAAAACGCCCGAAGATTTTGCAGCCACCATCTATCAGGCAATGGGGATTCCGGCGACCGCCTCCTGGTACGATGAAACGGATCGGCCGACCCACCTCTATGGTGGCAAACCAATTGCCGAGTTGTTTTAGGTGGCCCGTGCTCGATTCGATCCCGCTGTACCAAGGACATCCCGTGAAAACGAGTACGCTTGTGTTGACCGGCTGGCTGTTGGCGGGCATCGTGACTGGCCTAGCACGGACGCCTAGTTGGGGCTGTGCACCCGCGCCGCCACCCGGCTACCACGTTTCGATTCTGAAGGAATTTGCCCTGATCGTCTGGGATCCGGCTGCCAAGATCGAACATTTCATTCGCGTCGCCGATTTTCACACCGACGCGCCTGAGATGGGGTTTCTGGTGCCAACACCGACGGTTCCCGAGCTGTTTGAAGTCGATGCCGATGCGATCGCGGCGCAACTGCGACAGACGACCGCGGCGCGACGCGTGGTCAAACTGTCGATTCTGACTAAATTTGGACTCGGTCCCTGGGAGAGCGTCGGCACGATCTTCACTGACACCGCCGCGACCCCGCTGCCTGGTGGCGTGGATGTGCTTGCCCAATATGAGGTTGCTGGCTATGAGGCGAGCGTGCTGCGCGCCGACGATCCACAACGGCTGAAGACCTGGTTGACGGATCATGGTTACACCACCAGCAACGCGATCGAGTCCTGGTTGAAGGTCTATACGGACCAAAAGTGGATCATTACGGCGTTCAAGGTTTCGGAATCGGCGGAGATCGGCACATTAAAGACCCACGCGGTCCGTATGACCTTTGCCTCCGAACAACCGTTCTATCCCTATCGCGAACCGCCGCCAGAGGAGCTTGCCGCAGAACGAGCGAAGCTACCTTCAGATACACGCCGAAGTCGGTTGTTACGGGTGTTTTTGCTGGCGGACCAGCGTTATGAAGCGACGATCGGGCGCGAGCAGAAGTGGCATGCCAAGACGGTCTTCTCCAATTCGGTTCAGTCTTACGTGGCCCAATCGGTCGCGCGTAGTCTGTCCTTACAGAAGGTCCCTGCGTATTTGACCGAGTTTGAGGACCAGGCTGCCCCACGTCCCGGTTTTGATGAACTCTATTTCCATGTTGCAGAACAGCAAGGTACCGTCGAGCGTCCCCCCATCATCGTGCGCCGCACGCAGATTGAGTATTACCCTGGCTGGCGTGGTGCCTTCTGGCTGGCTGGCCTGCTATTGCCCTTGTCTGTGGTCGTCGGCGGTGGCTGGTACTGGTTTCGGCAGCGGCCGGGTAACGGACCGGTTTGATGCCGCGATTGCTTCGTGTAAATGTTGCTTCGTGTAAATACAGACTGCCGGGACGGATGATTGTTCGTTTTCTCTTGCAACTGCTGGCATTTTGTCGGGGTGCCGCCGCGGCCGGTGCTGCTCCGTGCCCAGTCAATCGAGGTGTCTGAAGCAGCGCGCGGCGGGCCCACCATGGGTCCGGGAATCTTTATGTTCCCGGGTTTTGTTGTGGCGGTTCTGGGCGAGGTGTTCGCCTTCGCGCTGGCCACGACACTTCTTTGGCTTTACATCTGGTGGGGTCGTTCCAGGCGGAAGTGTTCCTGAAGTGGGGCTGGCGTTGTGGGAACGCTCTAGACGGCGTTTCGAAAACCGGTATTGCGACTGGTCCGTGTGCCCGTCGATTGCGGTACCAGCCGCTCCTGGTACGACGGCAACACGACCGACAAGAGCGACATTTGGCTGGCCCGCATCGGCATTGTGTAGGCGATTCTGAGGCGGCCGATGCTCGCCCGGCGCTACAGCCAGGCGAATCCGCTAGAATGACGCTGACACCATTGAGGGAAATCGGTCTTTGGAGAAATCCGGAATGAACGTGCGCCCAGGCCACTACCGCCACTACAAAGGCAACGATTATCTGGTCGTCGGTGTGGCCCGACACAGCGAATCCAGCGAACCCCTGGTGGTCTATCGGCAGGAGTATGGTGAACGCAGTCTTTGGGTGCGCCCCTTGGCAATGTTCCAGGAAGTGGTAACCGTCGGCGAACAGTCTGTACCACGATTCCGCTTTTTGCGACCGGCAGAGAACAACCATGAGTCACAGTGATCAGCAGGTCGTGCCCGGCATCTCCATTTCTGCTGCCGGCCAGGCAACCGTGGATCCGTCGATGACGGAGGTTTTGTTCGAACTGGCACTCCAACTCGAAGACCCCAGTGGCCATCCGGTCGATGTGCAACATGTACTGGCCGCGATTGTCATGGCGGCGCGATGCGGTGAGCTGGATCCCGCAGTACGGCTCTCCGCCGATAATCCGTCATTGGTGCTGCTGCTGGTTCCTCATGTCAAAACGGTGTTCGCGCAGTATGGTGGTGCCGTCGGTCAGGATGATTGAAACGGGCACCCCGGTTCGTTTTCTGACAATTCCAGAGATGACAAGAGGATTGTGATGGCCTGCGTTCCCACAGCTGCTGGGTTCGGTGCGTCATGTGGTGCGCAACTTTGCCTTCGCTTCCTCGCGTCAATTCCTCTGGGACACGCAGGGGGTGACACTTGGCGGAAAGCGAATCATGGCCGTGTCCTACTGGCCTAAAGAGGGACAACCGTTATGGGGGCAGTACTCGACGGCTGCGGTCGCCCACACAATTCGCGTCTACTCTCGATTCACGTTTGACGATCCCTATCCGGTCATCATCTCCGTCAACGGTCCCATCGGGGCATGGAGTATCCGATGATCACGTTTCAAAGCCCACGACCGGAAAAGGACGGCACCTGCAGCGAGCGGACAAAACACGGCCTGATCAGCATGGTCATCCATGAGGTGGGCCACAGCTGGTTCCCCATGATCGTGAACTCCGACGAGCAGCGTTGGCGATGGATGAACGAAGGCCTGAACTCATTTGTGCAGTTTCTCGCGGAGCGGGAATGGGCAGAGGCCTGTCCGAGCAGGCTGCAGCAATCGAATGGCAAACGTAACATGTTCACCTACATGAAGCGAAATGATATCCGACCGATCATGTTCGCGGCAGACAACTTGATCAGCGGCAGTCACAACGCCTACGGAAAGCCAACCCTGGCTCTCACTATTCTCCAAGAGTCCATCCTTGGCCGAGAGCAGTTTGACTTCGCCTTCAAACAATACGCCAATCGTTGGAAGTTCAAACGCCCAACGCCCTTCGACTTCTTCCGCACCATGGCGATGTCGCCGGTTGAGGGTAACAGTCGCAAACGCCCCGAATCCGACCATGGTTGTCGCAAGAGGGTTCTTCGGTAACGCGGCCTTCTATAGACTCGACCGCGCCACGGTCAATCGACTATTCACTTGCCCTGAGACGTCGTTTCAGTTTGTCCCGTGCTGCGGCTACTGCCGCCTGGATCGAACTTTGGAAGGCCGGTGCCGCGGTCGCTGTCGCAAAGTCGTCAAAACGGTCCAGCATCACCAGACCTTCCTCGACAGATCGTCTCACGAGCGGGCCACGGCCGCCCACGGTGACATAGATCGGACTCGAGTGCGCGAAACGGAGTCGTGAGCGCGCCACACCGAACGGATCGCGGGTACCGCGGCCATCGTACGGAGTGAGTTCCTTGTCCGTCAGCCAGTCGTCGCGGGCGGTGCAACGAGCGACGATCCATGAACCGGATTCCACGGTGACTTTTCTGGTCACTTCCACACGCTTCGGATCCTTGATGTCAAACGCCTCAATCACCTCTCCGTTGACCACTAATTGAACCGTTTGCAGTGGTTGATCGGAAACGACCTCCAACCGCACATCAATGGTTCCCCCCGACGGAGAGAGCTTGATCGTGTCGCCCGGACGCCGGTTGGAAGCAGTACTCAGTTGCAGGATTGGCCCGTTCGTGACAAAGTTGGAACCCCGCTTCCACGCCCGGTAAAACTCCTCAATCGAGGCGTCTTCCGCGACACGCACGTAGGCGCGGTTGTAGCCGACGGGCGCTGCCTTCACTCCCGTGGCGGAACCCGCTCCTGCTGCCAATCGCAAACCGCAGTTCAACAATCGATAGTAAGTTGCCGTGTTCATTTTCAGCATTCCAACGTCCGTATCCGGATAGGTTGGAAATCCTTCCACGTTGAGCAAGTTTGAATACCGACTGCGTGGCTGGAAACGGTGCAAGGCGAAATTGTTGTTGCAGACATTCACTGTGTGAACACATCCTAACAGGGCGTCCAGCAGCACCTCCCGGGACCAACCGCCCTGGTAATGCACAATGGCACCCCGCTTCACGGCATGTTTGAGGTAGTCCAAATTCGGACGACCTGGCTCGGCCTTCAGTGGCAAAGGCGCGGGAAGATTCTGGATGTATGCCGCACCCCATGCGTATTCCAATTCCGCATCGTAAATACTCGTGGGCGTGGTGTGGCCGGCGAACGTGAGTCGCCGACTCTTTCCGGAACCTGGCGGAATGGGTCGCCGCGCGTCTGGTCCGCGCCACCATGTGAGCGAAGTTCCAAAGTCGAGTCCCTCGGCAGCCAACATGGGAGCGAGCTGTTTCGAATCGATGTGCAGGTGATTCTCACCCGTTAGGTAGCCGCGTTCTTTCATATGGACCCAACGCCGCAGATGAACGGTCTTCGTGGCCCCGGACTCCGTAACATCGATCCAACCTTTGAAGCGAACGAACTCAAGACCACGCTCCACCCGCAGCAGCACTCGACCGCTGGTGACATCGACTTTCGTTTGCCCTGAAGAAACAAACCACAGATCCCTTCCTGTTTGTAGCGTCGTTGCGGCTTGCGGTACGAAACAGGTACCATCTTCCGCCTTGACCAAAACGCGACACGGAAGCCGTTTTCCGGATCGGTCAACAATCGAAAGCTTGAACGGCGCGGCCTGGGCCAACAACGTCGCACTCGCCAACGACACACCGACAAGCATCGAACAAACGAGTCGGTTCGTGAGAGAGCGTCCGGCACGAAGGCTTACGGCTTGCTCACCAGATCGATTCACTTGGGTCACAGTCTCTCCAGTTTCGCTGTCGGTTCATCAACTGCCACCGAAAGCGAACACGTATTTCATTACAAGCGGCGATCCGGCACGGCGTCCGGCGCGCTCAGAACAGGAAGCTCGCTTCTTTGTTCAGCTTACTTCGCCGCATACGATCCACAAGCACCCGGCAACCTCTCAACCGAGCAGGTCGCACCTTGGTGCATTCGACCACGCGGTGCATTCCACTTTTCTTGCGCTAGATCAATTCCGGAATCGGCTCGCGGCGGTCGAGTAAGTATTGGGAACGGCCATTGGGATCCATCAACGTGGTGGCGGCATCGATCCCCAGTTGCCGGTAAACGGCTGCAAAAACGTGCTGCAAATCCATCTTGCGTTCGGTTGCTTCCTGTGCCAGGCGATCCGTCTCACCGATCACTTGGCCAGTCTTCAAACCGCCACCGGCCATCAGAACACGCATGACGTTGGGCCAGTGCTCAGGCTTCCACAAAATGTGGGGCACATATGTCGCACCATGGCTCTGAGCCGGATTCAGTCGCGACGGAATGAAGAATGCCCATCCAGCACACCGGACATTCTTCGTAGTCACCAGACAACACTCTGAATGATTCGTGTCCAAGCCAATCACTGGCTAAATCATCATCCATACTGGTAACTGCTCCATTGAAAATGCGGTTTTGGAGCGTAAATGAAAAAAGCCCTGCTAAAACAGGGCTGATAATGCAATTCAAGTATCCCCGAGAGGATTCGAACCTCTAACCTTCGGCTCCGGAGGCCGACGCTCTATCCAGTTGAGCTACGGGGACAGCACGTTCAAACGATTATGGGCAGTGATCCAGGAGAGCGTCAAGGATCGCCAGGCTGACAGGAATCACAAGACGGCTGATTCTTCCTGTTGACATTTGGCACAGGATAGGGTCGTCAGCCGTTTGACAGAATGCCCGGGCACCGCAAAGATGAAAAATGGCGGGGAGGTGTGGCCGTCCCTTGCCGACCTGCATCGCCCCCTGGGCGCGGAACTTTTTGTGGTGGTTTGACGTCCTAAACAGGGAGCGGATGTGCACCACGATTCTCAACTCATCGATCAGACGTTGCAGGGCGACGATGGGGCCTTTGCGACACTTGTCGCCAGGTACCAGTCACGCTTGTTCAATACGCTGTTTCATGTGACGGGAAGTCGCGAGGACGCCGAAGATGTGGGGCAAGAAGCTCTGGTACAGGCGTATGTCAAGCTTTCTTCTTTCCAGCAGAAGAGCACGTTTTATACCTGGCTTTACCGTATTGCATTTAATTTGTGGGTAAGCCACCGTCGCAAGCGCAGGATTGAGAATGTACTGACGCGGGCTCGGGAGGATCAAGGCAATCAAGCGTTAGATCCTGGTGAGAGTCCTGCCGAGCGGGTTTTGCGGGAAGAAAGGGCAGTGGCGGTTTACACGGCATTGGAGACGTTGCCGCCTGACTATCGATCGATTCTTGTATTGCGAGAAATGGAGGGTTGCCGTTACGAACGGATTGCGGAGATCCTTGAGTTGCCCATGGGGACAGTCCGCAGTCGCTTGCATCGCGCCCGGGTTCAATTGAGCGAGCAACTGAAAGAAATCCACCAGGCGAGTCCAGCCGAATCCTGAGACAGTATCGCCCCGGTAATTGCACTACCTGTGGGCAAAGCGTAGCAGTAAAGAAAGTACCGCAGACAGCAGATAGCCAGTACAGTCATGAACGCGATCCTTGAAGAAATACTCAGTGACTATCTCGATGAACGATTGTCGCCGGAGGAATGCACGGAGCTCGAGCAGCGCTTGGCGCGCGAGCCAGAACTCCAGGCGGCTTACGATTCGTTAAGAACGGTTCGAGATGCGTTACAGCGTTTGCCCCCGGTGTCTCCCGCGAGTGACTGGTCAGAGAGCGTACTAGGACGAGCCAAAGAGCTTGAGTCGGGCACTGCGGCAGGTGAGTCGGTTCAACTACCACAGCACGCTTCGTCTGAATCATCTGGTCCGCGGCGTTTGGGACCCGCCAGCTATCTGCGGTTCTGGCCCGTCGTTGTCACCGCTGGCCTGTTGTTAATCGGTTTTTTCTGGCAGCGGAACAGCTTTGTAGGACAACAGTTGGCTGAAAAGGCGCCAGCGTCGGCTTCTTCCTCTGCCCCAGCGCTGCGATCGCCCGAAACGAGTGATTCGTCGGTGAGGGCACTCGACCTGGCCGATTCCATGGAATCAGTGAGCCTGGCAGAAGAAGCCGTATTGCAGGACGCTCCGGCAGCCCCACTTGCCTTCAGGCCTGCGCCTGTCGCGCAGCCAGCTGCAGGTATGGGGGATGCTGGCTCCAGTGCGGGCTTGCTCCAGCCTGAAATCCTGCAGGCGGAGACGGTGTCGGTTCGTGTTGATTTGCCGAAGAACTTGTTTCATGTCGTATTGGCAAACCATGATATCGCACCCCAGGTTGCGGATTCGTCAGCGGCGAATCAGTTGCGTGCCGGTCGCGCCTCAGCTTCCAGAGTTCCCCGCGAACCGGGTGAAGAGTCGGAACGCCAGGAGGTGTACGTTGTCGAAGCGACTTTGGGTCAGCTGAATGCGGCTCTACAGGAATTGGCGGCGCAGGGATCGGTTGAGGTGTTAGATGAATCAGTTATCCGCAAGAGAAAGGAATCTGCGGAGCAGTTAACGCAATCCAAGGCAGCGCGTCTCGAGACGCCGGCTGACGGCCAGCGTGCGCGCCGCGCGACGGAAGCAGAAAAGAGTCGCGTTCGTTCTACGAACAAGCCTTCCGCAAAAGTCAGACGCCCAGCTGGGAAAACGGCGCCGCGTTATCGGATTTTGTTTTTGCTCAATCCGCATTCGACGGGCAAATGAGAAAACCGTTACGTGTTGGTGCGCTTTGGCCTCTGGGGCGCCGCGGGGGGGTACCCGATGTCGTAAAGGAGCAACTGATGTCGTCAAGTTATATTCGTGTACGCGATCATGGTCCTTTGGTGATCGAGGGAGACATTTCCATTCTCGACGCTGAAGGCAATCGGTTTCAGTGCGCTAACCGCAAGGACAAGGTTGCCCTCTGCCGTTGTGGCCAAACGCGGCAAAGGCCTTTTTGTGATGGCCGCCATCGTGAAATTGCGTTTTCTGCCGCAGAGCGCGCTCCGACCAGCAAATGAGTTGTTTGCCAGCTGTTTCCTGATACCTTCGGGCGGCCCGATAGCCTGCAAGATAGCGTCTGGCAGCGCGATTCTGAGCTCCTTTCGTGCGCTTCTCTCGACGGGTATAGTAGTTGTTTGTGGAAAAGCTCTGGCAATTGGCACACTAAGGGAAGTTCGGGGTATGAGTGATCGGGAAACAGGTAGTCACTGGAGTTCGTTGGGAAGTGAATTGGGCGCTACGCCATCACCCGAATCCGCTCAGCAGGCAGCTCCTGCCAAGGTAGACGCGGAAGCTAGTGCCCCCAACGTGGCACCACCGCGTGCGTCCTCAACGCCTGCCACGACGCCGGAGGACCAGCCGGCGTTGGTGAGTAGTCAGTCAAGCGTAGATTCGGGATCCCCCAGTGATTGGTCTGCGTTGGCTTCCGAGCTGGGTGTTGTTCAGACGAAGCCGCCAGTAGCTCAGCCTGCACCAGCCCCTGCGCCGATCGCCGCCGAAGCGACGACCAGTCGCAGCCCAGTGGAATCAGCGCCGGCCGCTCCCGCAGCAGCATCCTCCGCCGATAGCGATTGGTCTGCCTTGGCCTCCGATTTAGGTATTGAAGTAGAGACACCACCTGTGGAAGTTGCCTCCCAGTCTTCAGCGCCGGCGGTGCCAGTTTCCGATGCGAGTCCGGTGTCTACTCCAGTGGATGACGCCGATGCTGAAAACACAAAGACGATCAAGGATGCCCCAGACGGTGCGACACAGGTAGCAAAGTCTGAAGGTGCTGGTGGCGATCGCCCTGCCAGACGTCGTCGGCGAGGAGGCAGAGGCGGGTCTCGTCGACGGGCGCCTAATCAGGACGGAGAACAGCAGCAGGACGGAGAACAGCAGCAGGACGGAGAACAGCAGCAGGACGGAGCTGCGGCGACCGATACAACGAGGGACGTTGCCCCAGCGAAGGATGGTGAGTCGAGTGGCGAGCCGCGCCGCCGCCGCCGCCGTCGGCGACGAACCCGTGGAGCAGATCAGGACCGCAACGCGGACGCAGGTGCCAGGGAATCATCTTCCCGCGATGCGTCAGCGGATGATCTTGATACGGATGGCGAGGAAAGTGGCGACGGCCGCGAGACAAGTGAGACGCCTCAACAAAAACACCGCAAGATTCCCAGTTGGGAAGATGCGGTCGGTCTGGTTGTCAACGCAAACCTGGAAGCCCGTACGAAATCACCTGGTGGTGAAAAGAAAGGTGGCCGTGGGCGGGGTCGCGGTCGGTCTCGCAAATCGGGATCTTGAGACGGGTTCGGGAGGCGGTCCAGCCGGCTTGGTTTTCGGTCGCGGGTCTGTCCCATCGTTCGCGACCGGTGGGCTAGAGAAAGACACCTCCCTGTGTCTTTCCTGCCCGGCAACTGGGGTGTTACCAGTTTTTACACCGGTCGGCTTGCACGATCAGGGATTCTCCTGAGCCGGCGGCTTTGGTGAAGGCTTCTGTGGACCACCCTGCGCGGACCGGCGGTGCTTTCGTCGTGCTGCGGCTGCGGCACGTAATGTCTGAACTTGCTGCAGCTGGTCCGGGCTGAGTACCAGATCGATTTCCTGGTCCCGTTGCCGCAGTAGCTCTGACAGCTGGTCTTGCAAGCGTTCGACTTGCTTGCGATAGCCGGCTTGGATTGCATAGATCTGTTGGCGTTGTTTGGCGTTGACCACTTTAGAGAAATAGGCTGGTAACCGTTGCCTTACCGGTTTGGTTGCCTTCGAGGTAACCTTGGAGTCAGCCGCTGCGCTGCGTTTGGCAGGGCCGGTTCGGGTAGCACTGGCACTGGCGTTGCCGAGTATCGCTCCCAGCAGGATTGCTGCTGTCACACTACGCCATCTCTGGATTGACCACCGCGTACTTGACCTTCTCATGCGAATCTCCAGGTCTAGTGTTTTAGGGTTATTCGATAACCCCCTGATGTAACTAGGTCATGGTAGCGCGCTGGTCAGCAAAGTCAAATCAGCAAACTATTTTTCCGAATTGGTTTACCCCCTGCGAAACCAATTGCCGTTAGGGTTTTGTGCCTCGGATAGAGCGGTATCACACTCTGGGTGTTCGCAGAGCGCGGCACCCGCATGCGATCGCCGCAGATCCCAGCGCGGGTGCGCTGCTATCCCTCCAGGGGTTGGAATCGGCTACAACAGAACGCGCGATGGGATCCGCTGTCCAGTGAGGGTCACGCCGCCGAGAGGTAATCCAGGCTAGGGCGTACCGAAGCAAATCAGTTTGGATCGCGTCCGGACCAGCAACCGACCGTCTGCAATGGCAGGTGTGGCGACGATGCTATCCTCGAGCCGGTTTTTGGCCAGAATCTTGAGCTCTTCGTCGGCAGCCAGAACAATTACCGTGCCATTTTCGCCAGCGACATAGATTTTGCCGTCGCCACAGATCGGTGAAGCAAAGTATTCACCGATGTTCTGGATGCGTCTCAAGTGCCAGAACGGTTCTCCATCGGTGGTATTGAAGCAGCTGGAGATGCCGCCACCTTTGACGACAAACATCCGATTTTCCAGTACCAGTGGTGAAACGATGTGGTCTGGTGTCCGGTCGGCGATGTTCCACAGTACGTGTGACTCGGTTACGTCTCCCTCACCTCCACCGCGAATTGCCTGGATGAAACGCTGAGAGGGATTGACGGCGTCGAACGACGCCCCGGCAAAATTGTCACTCGGTAGAAATGCTCGATCCAGTTCGACTCCTTCGAGAAGTCCATCCTTGTTCGCGTCGCCACGGTCGAAGGTCTTTTTGAAGAACGCCGGTGGGATTGTGATGTCGCCAACAAACGCCTGCATCTCAGCCTTGCTCAACTTGCCATCGCTATTGCCGGTATCCGCACGATCGGCGGTGGCCAGCCATTGGTTCGCAATCCCGCCGCTCTCCAGCGAGATATAAATGACTCCGTCCTGTACCGAAGGGGTGGTCTTGATGTTGCGGAGCAGAGTGCGTGCGTGCCACTTACGGGCACCGGATTCGAGATCATAGCCGATCAACTTTCCGGTTCCGGCGACGACCAGTTCTGGCCCGCTGGGAGTGTTGCAGATCACAGGATGTGAATAGTTGACCGCCATGTCACTACGGTCATCCTTCCAGAGGATTTTTCCGGTAGTTTTTTCAAAGGCATAAAGCGCAGGGTAGAGATCGTCGTCCTGAACGAAAATCAATTTGTCTTTGTACAGGACGGGAGACATTCCCGGACCCCATTTGAAGACAAAGTACGGGACCGGGAGTTTTTGGTGCCAGACATCGGCACCTGTGCGGGCATCTACGGCAACCATGCCGAGCGTGGAGGAGTAGAAATAGACACGTTCCGCATCAGCGGCCGGTGTCGTTGAGGCATGACTATTGGTTTCGTGGACGTCCAGCAGCGATCCGGCTGGCCAACTGCGCACCCATAATTGGCGCCCAGATCTGGCATCAAAGCAGTACAACCCGATTTTCTCTTTGTCGACCATTGCGGAGACAAAAACGCGTCCTGCTGCGACGACTGGGCAGCCGATCCCGTCACCCAGTTGGGCGGTCCAGGCCATGTTTTCCGTCGTGGAGAATTTGACCGGGAGGGCCTGGGAAGAGGTCGATATCCCGCTGCAATTGGGTCCGCGAAATTGCGGCCAGTCCTCGGCTTTGAGGGGATGGGGGAAAACAGCCAGTAACGAAACCAGCAGATGTGCCGCAGGAAAAACAAGTTTCATGACCACTCCTCGTTGGAACGGGCGAAGGAGAAATGTAAAACGGATGCGCTTTGGTGTTGTCTACCTGGCCAGGTAGACCGGGCCAGCAGACGGTATCACAGTCCGCGGGGCAATCCCGCTACAGGGGACTGGTAGCCACGACAGGTATTTTCCAGCGGGAGCGGACGTTACCATCCTCGCGGTCAGACGACCGAGTCCTTTTCGTCCGGTCGGTGTTCTACCGCTACCAGTATCCTCCCAAACTGCGCCCTGAGTGTACCTGTGGGAGATTTGTTTCACACCTTGGGGGGGTGAAAATACATAAAAAAAGCGGGCCCCCCATTCGGGAGCCCGCTGATGTGATCGATCGATGGCAAGAGCCGCTAGGCCTGGAATGAGGAGCCACAACCGCAGGA
>MDTE01189399.1_pt1 | contig 18431 bp, 14 predicted proteins | sample 811231 | NCBI WGS metagenome assembly MDTE01 (sample SAMN05326651, study PRJNA326480) | marine metagenome | isolation source: seawater | place: Indian Ocean: Red Sea | collected 2010 | reverse complement strand
GTGGGCAGGACTGAAAAAATAATCAAGAGCACCGAAAAACCCACGATCTGCCAACAGGTGCTCTTGCCGTCCGGTTCGACCACCGGCAGCATCTTGAGGCCGCCGCGTCGATAGTCGTCGCGGCACATCCAAGCAATCGCATAGAAATGGGGATGTTGCCAGGCGAAGAGAATCAGAAAAAGCACGATTGCCCCCGGATCAATAGAACCCGTCGCCGCGGTCCACCCCCCGACCGGAGGAAGGGCACCCGGCACCGCACCCAGCGAAGTATTGAGCCAGTTATAGCGCTTCATCGGCGTGTAGACCACCACATAGAGGAACGCCGAAAGCAAAGCCAGAAAAGCGGTCAACAAGCCCACGGTGAAAAGCAGAAAGAAAACCCCACCCAAAACCAACGCAAACCCCATGCACATCGCCACACCGGGTTTGACCCGCCCAGTGGGCAGTGGGCGATTACGGGTGCGCTCCATCAGGCGATCGACATCGCGCTCCAGATACTGGTTGAGCACCGCCGAACCAGAGGAAACCAGCGCCGTGCCAATCAACGTGCTATAGAAAAGCCAAGGTGCGTGTATGCCCTGCCCCCCCATAAAAAAACCCAGGGCGGCGGTGACCAGCACCAGAAAGGCAATCCGGGGCTTGGTCATCTCCCAATAGTCGTGCCAGGTTGCGGTCATTGGTCTATCCGGTCCCATTTTAAAAAATATAAACGGTTATCAACAGACGGACAATACGAGTTGTGGGTTGACGCTATTTTACCCACCGCCTATTGTACTACACACCATGACTAAAGATCCCGAAAAACGCATCACCACACTCTCTAACGAAATCGAGGAACACCTCCACCGCTACCACGTCCTCGCTGCCCCAACTATATCCGACCGGGAATTCGACCGCCTCTTAGAAGAGCTTCAAGGGTTAGAAAAAGCCCATCCCCAATTTGTGCGCCCTGCCTCCCCCACTCAGCGCGTCGGCGGGGCCCCGACCACTTCGTTTCCAACCGTCAATCATGCCAGACCGATGCTCAGCCTCGACAATAGCTACTCGCGCGAGGACCTGGAGGATTTCGATCGGAGAGTGCGCCAAGGACTAGCCGACGAGGAGTTCGAATACGTCTTCGAGCTTAAAATCGACGGCGTAGCCTTGAGCCTGACGTACGAAAACAGCCTGCTGGTCCGCGCCGTCACTCGCGGCGATGGCATTCAGGGCGACGAGATCACCGCCAACGCGCGCACCATTCCCACAATTCCCCTCAGGTTGCGTCAGCCCGGGATCAACTGCGAAATACGCGGCGAAGTCTATATGGAAAGCGGTGATTTCGCCCAACTCAACACCCAGCGCGAAAACGAAGGCGAACCACTCTTTGCAAATCCGCGAAATTCCACCGCCGGATCGCTCAAACTCCTAAATCCCCAATTGGTCGCCGAACGCAACCTGCGCTTCTTCGCCTATTGGATGCATCGCGATGACGGGGACCAAACCAAACATTCAGAGAATCTCGAGACCTTGCGCAAGTGGGGCCTGGCCGTAAACTCGTCTACCCAAAAATGCACCTCGCTCGCGGCAATCTTCACCCTCTATGAACACTACCAGGCTACCCGTGACGAGTTGCCCTACGAGATAGACGGTGTCGTCATCAAGGTCGATCGCCATGACCAGCAAGAGCGCCTAGGTGCCACCGCTAAGAGCCCCCGCTCAGCCATGGCCTATAAATTCCCCGCCTACCAGGCCCGCACCAAACTCCTCGATATACAATTACAAGTCGGTCGCACCGGCGCGATTACCCCAGTCGCCATTCTCGAACCTGTGCCCTTGGCCGGCTCGACCATTTCGCGTGCCAGCCTCCATAACGAGGACGAGATCCACCGCAAGGATATCCGAATCAGCGATACGGTACTGATAGAAAAGGGAGGCGACGTGATCCCCAAAGTAATCGCGGTGGATCCCAAATTGCGCGCTGCCGATGCGGTGCAATATCAATTTCCGGAGCACTGTCCCTCTTGTAGCGGTCCACTCATCCGCGACGACGACGAAGTGAGAATCCGCTGCGATAATCTCGCCTGCCCGGCCCAACTCCGCCGCCGCCTCGAACACTTCTCCTCGCGCAACGCCATGGATATCGAGGGACTGGGCCCGGCAGTAGTCGAACAATTGGTAGCAGAGGGATTGGTCCGCGATCTAGGCGATCTATACCACTTGGAATTATCCGAGCTAAGCAACCTCGAGCGCATGGGTGAGAAATCGGCCGAAAACCTCCTCGCCGGCCTCGCCCGCAGCAAGGAACGCCCCTTCGACCGGGTGCTTTTCGCGCTGGGTATCCGCCACGTCGGCGCAACAGTCGCCCGCACCCTGGCCCGAGCATTTGGCAGTCTATCAGCGCTGCAAAAGGCCGATCTCGAAACATTGGAGGCAACTCCCGAAATCGGACCAACCATCGCCCACAGCCTCCACACCAGCCTTGCCGCTCCCGAACTCGAACCAGTATTGGCCAAGCTTATCCAGGCCGGATTGCTCTTTGAAATGACCGATGCAGAGCAGCCGGCAACACCATCTTATTTCAGCGGTAAATCCGTGGTCGTAACCGGTACTTTAACCAACTATAGCCGCGACGAGGTTTCAGCACTCATCGAACGACTGGGCGGAAAAACGGTTTCCAGCGTAAGCGCTAAGACCGATCTACTGGTCGCGGGCGCAAAAGCGGGATCGAAGTTGAACAAAGCACAAAACCTGGGCGTCGAAATACTCGATGAAGCCGCTCTGATCTCTCAGTTGCGGGAATCGGGGATCGTCTAGCGCGTCTCCCCGAGCTGTTTCTCCAACTCTTTCTTGCCATCCTGTATGAGTTCGGCACCTTTCTCCAGCGCCACCTTGCCCAGTTTCGTCGCCTGCTGCTTAACTACTTCGGCCTGGGCCCGCCAGTCGGCCGAAGCCTCCCGGTGGGTGTAGTACAAACCCACCAACAACGCGATCGAGCAGAGCAGTGCGAACTTGAGCAATTTGCGCAACAAAGTACCGAGCAAGAGCAAAGCCAGCAAAACCAACAGTACCGCGAGCAGCGGGTTCGCCTCGAGATAGAAGACGATCACTTCGATTGAAAAACCATCAAGCATAATCGTCGACTCCGTTCAATCTACAGGTGACATCGAAGATCGACTGGATGCCAAAGAGGATATTATCCACCGAAACCCGCTCATCGTGACCGTGACAAAGATCGAAAAAGTCCAGCCCCTCCTCGTAGCGCATTGGCACAAACCCGTATATGGTCATATCGCAATCGACGAGAAAGCGCGCATCCGTACCCCCGGTCTGCATATAGGGAACCGCTACGCCCTGCGAATCGAAACGCTGCACCGATTCGGCGATTGCATCAAAAAGCGGAGTCTGGTGATCGAATTCCACTCCTGGACGAAAAACCCCCATACGGTAGTCGACCTCTGACCCAGCCAGGGCCTCAACCTGGGCGACAAAACTTTCTGTATCCGCTCCGGGCAACGGTCGGCCACTCAATTGCGCCACCGCCTCCGAGGGAATCACATTGCGCTTGAGCCCGGCTTCGAGCACGGTCGGAGCACAAGTATTACGCACCATCGCATCGAAGATCCGCCGGGTTGGTTCGTTGACCGGGAGCCGCGAAAGCGCCCCTTCTTGGAGCGCTGGATCGAGCATCGCCCGCAAGTCGGCAGCCACATCCGATCGATCCTGTGCCTCAGCTGCAGCATTGAAGAAAGCTCTCACACTAGCCGGCGGTTGATGCGGCATTTTCAGTTCCGCCATCCTCGCCAGCGTCTGCGCCAGATGAAAAACCGCATTGTCCCCATGCGGCACCGATGAATGGCCCGGTTCTCCTCGCGCCACCAGGTCCAGTTCTGCCCCCCCCTTTTCCCCCACCTGCACCGTATAGAGCGGCTTGCCGTCAACCACTAAGGCGAATCCCCCACCCTCATTCAGCCCGTATTCTGCATCCCATAGATCCGGTCGTTCCCGCACCAACCATTCCATCCCATAACGCCCCCCGCGTTCTTCGTCTGCCGTCGCCACCAAGACCAGATCCCGCTTTAAAGGCAACCCCAATCGATGGCACATCAGCACTACCTGCAACTGCACCGCCCCCGTCAGTTTCGAATCTATCGCCCCACGACCGTAGACAAAACCATCGTGCAGCTCCGCAGCGAAAGGTGGATAGCTCCACCGCTCTTCCTCCACCGGAACCACGTCCAGATGCGAGAGCAGCAAGAGCGGTCTCTCACTCCCATCCCCTTTGAGTCTCAACGCCAGATTCGCCCGTTGCCCACCCGAATCGATCACCTCCGGTTCCAACCCCTCATCCCGTAGTTGCTGCGCCAACCACTCCACCAACTTCTTTTCATCTCCCGGTGGATTGACCGTCGCAAACCGAATCATCGCTCTGAGTCGTTCAACGGTTTCCCCACCCTCTTTTTTCCAATCGATAACCATCACAAGTCCATTCCCATTAGCGATATCTCCTAAACACCCACACCACCTGCCACCACAATTTCATCAATTTCGTTTTAGTACTCCACCTTCGTCATCAAGCCAACGACTCAAACTCCCATTGCTCCAAGGGAACCATCTCCTCTACCGATAAGTCCAACCCGATTCCCAAGCCAGGAACCTGCAACGAACGCAGATCGATCTCTCCATTTCGGATATCCAATGCCACCAATCCATCCGCTTGTGCATACAGACTGCTATGCTCCTGCAAACACTTTTTGCACTCAGCCGCAGACAAATGATCCAGCCCCCGCACATAGTGATGGCCATTGCGCTCGACATGACCAATCCCCAACGCCGCGACATGTGTTAAATCTTGATGAAGCGGCACCACCGGCAAATTCATCAAATCTTCAGCCGAGAGAAAAGACCCCGAACGACGCTGCGCCAAAGCCAAATTGGCCAGGGCCTTAACCAATCCTTTACACGCCTTCGATGAAACACCCCGATATCCCAGATCTAGAGCCCGGCGAAATGTATCCAGTGCTTCATCGGACTCGTCGATCAAAACCGGGCGCCGAGCGCCGACCGCACGAATGCCGTCTTCGAGAGCAGGATCGAGTGCGATACTCCGCTCCAGAGGTTGCTCGATATAGAGGATACTCTCGTAAAAACGCGGCAGTCCGGTTTCGACTCCAGCAACCAACTCGATGAAATTTTCCATATCGCGATACTGCTCGTTGCCATCGAGCGTAATACGGTACCCCGCATCACGCCGGTCCAATAACGCCGCAATCGCAGTTAAACGCTCTAGGTCGCCCACTAGATCGCCATCGACCTTGACTTTGAAATGACTTAACCCCTGACGCTCAATATATTCCTCCAACGACTGGGGCAATCCATCATCCAGACGCTCCTCAGATCGAATCTCGTCCGTGGCGATCGGATCGGCCAGGCCAACCGTGTGCCGTACGTGCACCCGGGGAAGCGGCACAGATCCCAATACTTCGGCGGGATCAACACCTCGGAGTTCAGTGTGGATCGCCCCCAGATCCAATCCCAGCGAGTTGCTCTTGATCAACTCGAAGTAAGTCGCCCCCATACCCCGTCCCAATGCATCGATTAAGGCCCGCTCCATCAACGTGCTGCCATGAGCGGAAGTCAAACGATTGAGTCCCCGGCCATCGCCGGCAGCCAACGTTTCGGCATAACCTGCTTGCCAGATCTCAAAAAACGAATCAGGAGCACGCCCTGCATCCATATAAGCGGCACGAGCGGCACGAGCGGCAAAGAGCAAATCGTCGACGTTATCGGCGTAATCCTTTGCCGGATCTTTATCGAACCACTTAGGAGGCAGAATATCCGCTGCAACGCCTGCTACCTCAGTTCCATCCCCGAGCCGGCAGCGAGCGACCACATGCAGGATCGGCACCGAAGTAAGTACAGCTACCCCGTATTTGAAAGGCATCCGAGTGCGCACATTGCGCATATAGAACTGTGCATCCACCAGACCAATCGATACTGCGCTCATACACTTTCCTCTGCTTGCGGCAACCATGACTCAAGCGGCTCCATCGCCGTTCGATCAACCAACTCATCGATCCCGAGTCCGACCGTCTGCAACGATTCGACCTCGATCCGTCCATCGCGAATATCGAGAAATCCACTGGCACCCTCAGCCCTATAGAGATCGCTATGCCGCTCAAGACACCGCCCTCGTTCACTGGCCGATAAATGGTCCAAACCCCGAACGTAGTGATGCCCATTGCGCTCGAGGTGCTCTATACCCAATGCCGCGACGTGCACCAAATCCTGCTGCAGCGACACAACCGGCACCGTAGTCAGATCTTCTGCAGAAAGAAAACAGGTGCGACCCGATTCATTGAGCTTTTGCACCAGGGCAAAATTGGCCAGTGCCTTGATCAAGCCCTTGCAGGATTTAGAAGAGACGCCGCTATAACCCAGTTCTACCGACCGACGAAAGGTATCCAAGGCCTCGTCCGCTTCATCGATTAACATCGGCCGCTTAGCCGCTAGAGCTCGGATATCGCTCTCCAGTCTAGGATCCAGCGAAATCTCCCGATCCAGCGGTTGCTCGATGTAGAGCACGCTCTTGTAAAAATCCGGCACCCTTTCCTCTACGCGTTCCAGCAAAGTCAGCAAATCGCCCGCATCACGATACTGTTCGTTACCATCGAGCGTGATGCCATACTCCTGCCCGCGTGGAGCTAGTACCTCGGCGATCTGCTGCAACCGATCGAGATCGGCCTCCGGATCGCCACCGATCTTTATTTTGCAATACCGCACGCCCTGAAGATCGACATATTCTTCCAGTGATTGTGGCAGCCCATCGTCCAAGCGATCTTCGGCCGCGATATCGGCCGTGCGAATCGGATCGACCAAGCCAACAGTATGACGAATATGCAACGAGCGCAGCGGCTCAGGCGGCAAAAGATCCGCCAATTTGAGATCTGCCAGTTCCGCGTGAATTTGCCCCAAGGCCAAACCCAGCATATCGCCCTGCAAGATCGCAAAATAAGAGTGCCCTGAAGCCACACCCAAACCATCTATGAGCGCCCGTTCCATCAAGGCGGAACCATTGGATGCCAGGAGAGAATTTATACCCTGCTCTACCCCCCATACTCGACCCGCTTCATAACCAGCAGCCCAGATCGAAAATGCCGAAGCGCCATAGCGCCCGGCCTCCTGATAAGCCGCCGCCGCAATCCGTGCCCCCTCGGCCAAATCCCTTAAACCCTGACCAACGGATTTGCCCTGATCTTTATCAAACCATCGGGGAGCAAGCATATCCGCCGCCCAACCCCGACCTCGGCGCCCATCCGCCAGTTCTACAACCATCTCCACATGCAGCGCAGCCTGAGAATCGATGATCACGTTTCCGAACTTGAACGGCATCCGCATCGGCATTTCGCGCACGTACAATTCAATATCTTTGACACTAAGTTTCATAGCCAAAGTCTACTATATAGCCCCAACCCTAGCAAGCAAAAGAAAACCCCGGGGCACCTCCCGGGGAATCTATACCGTGCAGCAATACACAACTCAAGTTTCCGCCAATACCCGCTGCGCTTTTTCGATCTGTTCGGCTACGGCTTGCGGCCCGGTCCCCCCCGCGATATTGCGCAATTCCAAGCTATGACGCAGATCGAGCAATTCCAGCGCATCGGCGGAGAAATGGGAACTCTGAGCCCGCAGATCTTCGAGTTCGAGATCGGTCAGCGCACGACCTTGCTCCAGCACCGTCCGCACCAAATTGCCAATGATGCGGTGGGCATCGCGAAAAGGCACCCCCTGACGCACCAGATAATCGGCCAAGTCCGTGGCCAGAGTCAGCGAATCAACCGCCGACTCCATCCGCTCGACACGCACCTCCATACCCTGCCACGCACCACTAAAAACCTCCAGACAGATATCTACCGTCTCCAGAGCATCGAAGAATGGCTCCTTGTCCTCTTGCATGTCCTTAGCATAGGTCAGCGGCAGCCCCTTCATCGTCGTTAGCAGCGAAACCAGACTACCATAGACGCGGCCGGTCTTGCCACGCACCAACTCGAGTGAATCCGGATTTTTCTTCTGCGGCATCATACTAGATCCGGTAGCGAAATGGTCGCTGAGCTCGATAAAACCGAACTCGGCCGACGACCAGACGATCAAGTCTTCGCAAAAACGACTCAGATGCATCATCAAAATCGAGAGAGCTGCCAATATTTCGAGCAGAAAATCTCGATCGCTTACCGCATCTATGCTATTGGGACTGATCCGCGAAAAACCCAACTCGGAAGCTAAAAACTCACGATCGATCGCAAAGGTACTACCGGCCAAAGCCCCCGAACCCAGAGGCAGAAAATCGGCCCGTTGCCAAGCGTCACCCAGTCGCCCCCAGTCGCGATCGAGCATCCAAAAGAGCGAGAGCGCGTAGTGGGAGAAAAGAACGGGCTGAGCCTGTTGTAAGTGAGTATACCCTGGCAATACCACTTCGCGGTGTTGCTCAGCGGAAGCGAGGAGTACGCCCTGTAAATCGCGAACCCGGCCTTTAAGTGCGAGAATAGCAGAACGAAGATAGAGACGTTCATCAACACAAACCTGGTCGTTGCGACTGCGGCCGCTGTGCAATTTACCCCCGACCGGTCCGACCAACTCGGTCAGCCGCTTCTCCACCGCCATGTGAATATCTTCGAGCGACGCGGGTAGCACGCACTCAGGTTTGGAGAACTCTTGCCGCACCTGCTCGAGCCCTTCCTCGATCTGCGCCAATTCCCCCGCGTCGAATATCCCGGCTCGCTCAAGGGCTCGGGCATAAGCAATACTACCGACCAGATCCACTTCCAGAAGCTTGCGATCAAAGCCGATAGAGGCGTTGAAACGCTCCATCAACGCATCGGGCCCATCCTGAAAACGACCGCCCCAGGGGGTTTCCACTATTGCCATCAGAATCCCTGGCGCAAAATCTCGTCGAAAACGTCTACCACCTCGTCGATTCGGTCCTTCTCGACAACCAGCGGCGGAAGAAAACGCACCACGTCGGGTCCAGCGGTAGCCACCAGAATATCGCGCTGGCGAAAGGCGGCTAGGTAGTCGGCTGCCGGCCGCTCGGTTACCGCGCCGACGATCAGCCCCTTCCCCCGGACCCCTGAGATATGTTCGGGCCAACGCTCCTGCAATTTTTCCAAGCGCCGAATCAGATATTCCCCCTTCTCGCGAACTCCATCAATAAAACCCTCATCACTCAGCTTGGCGAAAACCGCTACCGCCGCGGCACAAGCCACCGGATTGGCGCCAAAGGTCGCGGCGTGATCTCCGGCCTGTATCGCATCGGCTACTCTCTGCCGCAACAATGCAACGCCGATCGGCAACCCCCCGCCAAGAGCCTTGGCCAGAGTCATAATATCGGGCTCGATCCCGTACTGCTGGTGAGCCCAAAGCGAACCCAGACGCCCGCATCCAACCTGAATCTCGTCGAAAACCAGCAGCATATCGCGCTCGTCGCAAAGACTGCGAAGCCCCTGGAGAAAGTCCGGCGTGGCAGCATGAATTCCGCCCTCGGCCTGCAGGGGCTCGACCAGTATCGCGCAAGTCTCGTCACGAACCAAATTTTCCACCGAATCCAGATCGTTGAACTCGGCAAAATCGATACCGGGCAGTAAAGGTTCGAACCCCTGGTGGTATTTGGGCTGACCCGTCGTCGAGATCGATCCGTAGGTACGGCCATGGAAGGAATTATTGAAGGCTATGAGACGATTTTTTGGCTTGTCGTGAGTGGTATTGCCCCACTTGCGACAAAATTTGAGTGTAGCTTCCCATGCCTCGGTGCCGCTGTTGCAAAAAAAGACTCTGTCGGCAAACGAATTCTCAACCAGCATTTGGGCCAATTGAACCGAGGGGATAGTGTGATAAAGGTTGGAAACGTGCATCAGCTTCCCGCTCTGTTCCTCAATCGCCTTGAGCACCTCGTAGTCGCCGTAGCCCAGAGCATTGACCGCTAGGCCGCTGACGAAATCGAGATAGCGGTTGCCATCGGTGTCAAAGAGGTACACGCCGTTGCCCCGTTCTAAAACGAACTCGGGGCGACCATAGGTCTGCAGAATATATTGGCTCTCGCTCTTGATAATATCTTCGGTTTTCATGCTTGCCTCCGTCCTACTGGATAATCTGGGTACCAATGCCCTCATGGGTCAAAAATTCGAGTAACATCGCATGCGATACGCGTCCGTCAATGATATGAGTCTTACTCACTCCGGATTCAACCGATTTCATACTGGCTTCTATTTTGGGTATCATCCCCCCATTGATCACACCCTCTTCAATCAACTCGCCGGCCTCCGCGACATGCAGGGTAGAAAGCAGCGATGCATCGTCGGCAGGATCGTGCATAATGCCCTGTACATCGGTTAGAAAGACCAGTTTCTCAGCATGCAGAGCAGCCGCGATCTCACCCGCAGCCGTATCGGCGTTGACGTTGTAATTTTCACCCGCTGGACCACCGCCTATCGGTGCGACAACCGGTATCATACCCCGGCCGATCAATTCCAAAAGAGGTGCGACATCAACCCGGTCGACATCGCCGACAAAACCGATATCCACTGGCCCATTCTCGGTCTGAGCAAGGTGTTTGCGCACCTGCAAGACCCCGGCGTCTTTAGCCGATATTCCTACCGCCTGTCCCCCCAACCCATTGATCGACTGAACGATTTGGGAATTAATCTCACCGCAGAGTACCTCAGCAACGACTTTCATCGTCGCCTCATCCGTCACCCGCAACCCATTCACACGCCGGGTCTCGACACCCTGCTCCTGCAGGCGCTGATTGATTGCCGGGCCACCACCATGCACGATGACCGGGTTGATGCCGACGCTCTGCATAAAGACGATATCCATAGGCACAGTATCTTCATCACCCTCATCGACCATAGTGCTTCCGCCGTACTTGACCACCACGATTTTGCCGCGGAAAGTCTGGATATAGGGCAAAGCCTCAATCAGCGTCGCTGCTTTGTCGATCTGAGTCTGCAACCCACTCATGGTCTGACCTCTTCAATCGTCCTCATCGCACACCGTAGAAATCTTATCGACAATCTTCGCTGCCTCCTGGTCGGAACGGGCGGCGATAAAAATCGTATTCTCTCCAGCAATGGTCCCCGCAACCTCGGACCACCCGATACGGTCGATAGCCTCGCAGACGCTCTGGGCATGACCAGACATGGTTCGCACGACCACCAGGTTGGACGCCTGCTCAGCCTGAACTAAGAAATCCTGCAATTCTCGCTCGAGTATATACCGATCGTGCAGCGTAGCACCAGAATCGGGCAGGGTATATTTAAACCCCCCATCAGCCTGTGGCACTCGCACCACACCCAACTCGCGTAAATCCTTCGAAAGCGTCGACTGGCTGACCCGAACGCCCTGTTGTTCGAGGACCTCAGCCAATTTCTCATGCGTATCAACCAGTTCTTCGTAGAGCAGTTCGCGAATCCTGGTCTGTCGCGCCTGCTTGTTACGCATAACTCTACCATTTCAATAATTATTAGTTATATAAAATAAAAATTCTAATCTAGGAAAAAAGAGATTGGGTGTCAAGCAAGGGATAACCCTCCGATCTAAACCGGTTCTTCGGCCTCGACCGCGCCTACCGCTACCTTCACTTGGTCCGGAGCTATCAATTCTTGCAGACGCTGCTTGAGTTCCCTGGGATCCAAGCCCCGCACCAAAACCCCACCAATCGCCAGCGAAATGGTGCTGCTTTCTTCGGAAATGACAATAGTCACCGCATCCGATTCCTGAGAAATCCCCAACGCTGCACGGTGACGAGTCCCCAATCGCTGGTCCTCAACTTCTTCCGCCAGAGGCAAAGTACAGCGCGCCGCCACCAGACGCTCACCCTGAATGATCACCGCCTGATCGTGTAGCGGAGTCCGGGGGTTGAAGATCGTGGTCAGCAAATCGTCCGACACCGTAGAGTCTAACCGTACGCCCGTCTCTATAACCGTTCCCAACTGGGCCTGGCGCATCAGTACTATCAGCGCCCCATAGCCCAGCCCGGCTAGCCGCTCGACTCCGTTGACGACTTCGTCGATAACCCGCGAGGACTCTACCTTGTAAAACCAACGCACGATCCGGCTCTGCCCTAACCCCTGGAGAATGAGCCGCAACTCAGGCTGGAAAAGTATGACCAGCAAAATCAATAAAATCGAGCGCACCTGTTCCAGAAGCCAAGCCAGAGCATCCATTTTGAGCCAGGGTGCTGCCATAGCCACTGTGACCATCAACAAAAGTCCGACCAGCATCTGGGCCGCCCGGGTGCCCTTGATCAGAAAAAGCAAGCGGTTGAAAATAAAAGCCACCAATAGAATATCTACCAGCGAAGCGAGCGAAAACGGTAGAAATCCGAAAAGGTGGAAGAGGACCAATTGCCCTTCTAGCACCGTACACCGACCTCCCCCCTCACCGCTTCGACCAGGCGAACAGCCCGCAGCGTCTCTGCCACATCGTGGACTCGCAACACCTGAGCATCCATATCCCCGACCGCGAGCACCGCCGCGGCCAGACTGCCCTCCAGACTCTCCTCAACCGAGAGGCCAAGGGTCCTCCAGATAAAAGATTTGCGCGAAATACCAACGACCAGTGGACAGCCCAAACCAGAAAACCGATTCAGCTGGCCCAACAAAGCCAGACTGCCCTCCCGCGACTTGCCGAACCCCAAACCCGGATCGACCGCTACATGCTCAATACCCCTTGACCGAGCTACGCGGACCTGCTCTTCCAGAAAGCCGTATACTTCGCCCAATAAATCGTCGTAATGGGTATCTTGCTGCATCGTAGACGCCGTACCGCGACGATGCATGAGCACTACGGGCGCCTTCATCTCTGCGGCGACCTCGGCCATAGCGGGATCCTGGCGCAAGGCGCTGATATCGTTGATCATATCCGCCCCGGCCAGGAGCGCCCTCCGCGCCACCTCGGCCTTGACCGTGTCGATCGAAATAAAGACATCGCTCTGGCGGCGCAGTCCTTCGACAACGGAGACAACTCGGCGACACTCCTCCGCGACAGAAACTTCTTTCGCAGTACCATACATCGGCGGCCGCGACGATTCGCCACCGATATCGACAATTGCCGCCCCTTCCTCCACCAGCCGCAAACTGTGTTCGATCGCAAACTCCGGATCAAAGAAACGACCACCGTCGTAAAACGAGTCAGGCGTCACATTGAGAATTCCCATAAGCTGGACCTGGCCGCTAAAATCGAGGACCCGGCCTCCCAGATTCCAGATCACGCTCCCCCCTCATCGGCCAAGAGACGCACCGGCTCGCGCTCGAGAGACTCCCCTGCCAGAACTTGGTCGATCTCGTGGTCATCGAGCACTTCGTATTCGAGCAGAGCGCGGGCCAAGCCGTGGAGTTGAACCAAATTATCGGCAAGAATTCGCTTCGCTTCTTCCTCCGCCTCCCCCACCAACTTGCGAATTTCGCGATCGACGGCCTGAGCGGTTTCCTCGCTGATTTGACGGTTCCGCGCCAATTCCTTTCCCAAGAACACCTCATCGTCATCACCCCCTAGAGCGAGTGGCCCGATTGTTTCGTTCATCCCCCAGTCGCAAACCATAGCCCGAGCCATTTTCGTCACTTGCTGGTAATCTCCCTGAGCTCCGGTCGAACGCTCGGAAAAGACCAATTTCTCGGCCACGCAACCACCTAAGGCGGTAGCCAGATGTCCCTTCAAACGCGTCTCGGTAAGCGAACGCCGCTCGTCGGCTAGAAAGGAGACCATCCCCATAGCTTGACCTCGGGGAATAATGGTCGCTTTGCCAATCGATGGCCCCCCAGCAAGACGCTTGGCCACCAGGGCATGGCCGGCTTCGTGATAGGCCGAAAGTCTTTGATCCTCCTCGGTCAAAACCATACTGCGGCGCTCAGTGCCGAGCATGACTTTGTCCTTAGCCGCATCGAAATCGCTCATCGCCACTGACTTGCGATCGCGACGAGAGGCAAGCAATGCTGCTTCATTGACCAGATTTTCAAGATCTGCCCCCGAAAGCCCCGGGGTGCCCTGTGCTACTTTCTGAAGATCGACCTCCGTATCCAGCGGCACTTTGCGGGCGTGAACCTTGAGTACCCCCTCCCGACCCCGAACATCGGGCAGGTCGACAACCACCCGTCTATCGAAACGACCTGGCCGCAAAAGCGCTGGATCGAGTACATCGGGACGATTAGTAGCTGCGATGAGAATCACACCGTCATTGGACTCAAAACCATCCATTTCGACCAGAAGTTGATTTAAGGTCTGCTCCCGCTCATCGTGCCCACCGCCAATACCTGCACCCCGATGACGCCCAACCGCGTCGATCTCGTCGATAAAGATGATGCAGGGAGCATTGGTTTTTCCCTGATCGAAAAGATCCCGCACCCGCGATGCGCCAACTCCTACGAACATCTCGACAAAATCCGAACCACTGATCGAGAAGAATGGGACTCCCGCCTCACCAGCCACCGCCCGGGCCAGATGGGTCTTTCCGGTACCCGGCGGCCCCATCATCAAAACTCCCTTGGGAATCCGCCCACCGAGGCGTTGGAATTTCTGAGGATCTTTCAAAAACTCGATAACTTCTTCCAATTCTTCCTTCGCTTCATCGGCACCGGCCACATCCGCGAAAGTCGTCTTTTGCTTGTCCTCCATCAAAAGCTTAGCCCGACTCTTACCAAATGAAAAAAGGCCGCGGGATCCTCCTTGCATCTGGCGCAACATGAAGATCCATAGGCCGATAAAAAAGAGCCAGGGCAAGAAGCTAAAAAGGAGATTATACCATTGAAAGGGCTCTTCCTTAAACGTAATATTGAGATCTCGCTCTTCCCACTCCCGCTTCGTAGCAGCATCGATCGGCCCCAGATTAACTACGAATTTACCCCCATCGCGCAGACGGCCGCGAAATTCATTTTCCCCGACGACTACTGCACCGCTAATCAAACCTTCTGCTAGGTATTGGCGATATTGTTTCCAGGAAATCTCGGGAGCATCGGAAGGCATACTACCGAAAAACTTGGCAGCAAAGATCAACACTAATACTAAGAAAATCCAGATCGTCTGGGTCCGAGAGGGGCGGCGCCAAAGACGTGGCTTATCTTCCCCATCGGGTTTCTGACGATCCGATCCACCCTTATCTGGCGACTTGCGGAACCCTGCCCTTTTCTCCAGATCTTTCTCTTCTTGTCCACTCATAAATTTTCAAGCCCCGTGATCGCTCCGCTGCCTTAATTCGCACAAGAGGATGCGGCGCGTTGAAGAATCTACCCTGAAAGTATGACTAGAACGCAACGGTGCAACCCAGGCAATTTCTTCTTCCCCAGCCAATACCAGCACTTCATCGCGCAGAATCTTAGGCCATTTTACGTCAATGAGAAAATGGCTCAGCTTCTTGTGTCCTTGCATGCCCAGGGGTTGAAAACGATCGCCCTTGCGGGGACTGCGCAATTGTACCCGCTTCCCCAAACGATCGGCGTCAAAAGCCACCCGTCGTCCTCCCAACGCACCGCGAATCCGAGCAAATTCCTCACTGGAAACGATTCTGCTACAAAGCTCCATCCCGTATTCGGCCAACACCGCAACGCCTGGTAATTCTATCCAAGATTCTAGAGGAGATCGATAGCCTCGACGCAGAATATAGCGCGAACCGCTGCCCTGCCCCCTCACACCATCACCCAGATCTCTCAGGTGTTTATCGCCGTCCCTAATCCATCCCAAAACCTGCTCAACTCGAGCAAAATCAAAAGGGCCGTCTGCACTTCTAAAACCCTGGAACACGGCGCGCACCACGCGTCGTTGCATGGCTATATGATAATCCAGAAATACAGTCCTTTCAAGGGCAATCTTGTCCTTGGATCGCTCGCAAACTACTGCACTTAAAGCCTCTTCGGCCAGTTCCGTAAGTAGGTGATCTTCATCCTTGAGCAACCCCGCTGTGCGATTCAAAACACCGGTGATATTGGGATTGTACTCCTTGAGTAAAGGGAATAATTCCCAACGAACCCGATTGCGCAAAAAACGGCGATCGCAATTCGTTGAGTCCACTCTGTATTCCAATCCCCGTTCGCGTGCATAGCACTCGATCTCCACACGCCTTACGCCGAGCAAGGGCCGCAAATAGCGCCCTTCCCGCACCGCTTCCATCGCTCCCAAACCCGTGGTACCACTCCCGCGCAACAGACGCAGAATAACCGTTTCGGCCTGGTCGTCGGCATGATGGCCTAAAGCGATGAATGAAGCCCCTGCCCGCTGAGCTACGACATCGAAAAAATCATAGCGCAGACGACGTCCAGCCTCCTCGAGCGATAAGCCCTCACTCTTTGCAAAAGCCCTCACATTGCGTCGCTCCACCGCAGAGCGAAGACGGCGCTGATTCGCTACTGCAGCGACAAAATCGCTATCTGCAGACGATTCGTCGCGCAAACCATGGTCCAAGTGCGCCAGGTATAATTGGCAATCCCACTCACCCCGCAACCGATCTAGAATATCGAGTAGCACCATAGAATCGACCCCCCCCGATACCGCAACCACCAGACAATCACCCGCCATCAACCCCACTCTATCGAGCACCTCTCGAACGCGCTCTACTATAAGTTCCATCTGCAGATACCATTTGCAAAACAAGTGGAACGGGAATTGCTCCAGTCGATGCCAACAACCAGACATTTTAGAAGGAGCGACTGATGAAATTCCCTGATATTAAACTGGATTCGATCCGGGTACAGACCGCAAGAATGATCGAAATATACACTCTGATTAAAGATGAACTCGAAAAAAATGCTGAACTAGGACTCACAAAACAAACCCAGGTCCAACTCAATCATGCCATTGACACAATCCACGTAAATATGCGCCAATTATTAGAACAACTAACCGCGTATCAGGAAGAAAATTCCCTAATCCACCAAGAAGCACGCGAACTGGAAGAAATCCTCAGCGCCGTATTGCAATGGCAAAACGAAGAAGGGGAATGACCGATCAGGCCATTCCCCTAACCAATCCTGCTTTAATGCCCCTTAGTTCTTGACTTCGACGCTCATCAGTGCCGTCCAGTCGCTAACCCTCTCATCCACATCGCGAGCCCTGACCCGGTAATAATAGGTCGTACCCCGCACCACCGTATTATCGTCCCTGAAGGTATCCAGCGAATTGGGATCGATCGACGTAAAATCGGAGTCCGTAGTACTGCCCGCCACCGTCGTTCGTTGCACTTCGTAATGCAAAATCGCGCCAACAGAACCGTCCCAACGAATCGTAACAGTTGGTGCTTCGGTTATATCAGAGGGAGTAGAGGAAGAAAGCCGAACATTGGATGGCATATCGACCCCGCCCGTAACCAGGGCAGCACTAGCTGAGAAATTGCTCAAATTCCCCGCACTATCCGAAGCCTGAACCTGATAGTAATAGGTCGTTACAGCAGCCAATCCGGTATCGATAAAAGCCGCATCGGTCGAGGTGCCGACCTGGGTAAATATTCCGCCACTGGATTCCGAACGAAAGATCCGATATGAACTCAAACCGGTCAATGACGAACCGTTGATATCAGTCGTTGGCGGTTTCCAGGTTATCGACAACTGCTCTGGTTCACCTTCCACCGGCACTCCTTCGATAAAACTTGGCGCCGCCGGAGCGCGTATATCCGCTACCGCCGTCGCTCCTGCGAAAGAAGACGGATCGCTCTCGCCACCACTAGTTACAACCGAGATACGATAGAAGAAGATCGTCCCACCGGCTATCCCAGAATCGATATAAGCTGTCTGCCCTGTAGTATATGAGGTTCCCTCAGTACCAATCTGGCGCACGTAGCCCTCATCAGACCGCGTCGAACGGTAGACGTTGTAACCGAGGAGATCCTCTTCGCTACTGCCGGTCCAAGTGACTATAATCTGACCAATATCACCAGTGGCGCTGATCCCAATGGGTATTTCGATACCCTCTGTCGTCGCCGATATGGATGAGGAACGCGCACTAACATTGCCCGAATCATCGACGGCACTCACCGCATAGGCATAGGTCGTCAACGGATCGAGGCCGGTATCGACATAACTGACCACCGTCGAATTCACGGTATCAATCGCGACAAACGAAGTCGTGCCACTCTCGGAGCGCAAAATGATATAGGACGTCAACCCGGTCAAATCGCCACTATCGGCATCCTCTAAGGGAGGAGCCCAAGTGACAGTGATCTGCGCAGCACTCGGATCGGCTATCGCTACCAGATTGTCCGGTGCAGCCGGTGCCATCCGATCCGGGCCTTCAGTCGTTGTTTGCACCGGATTCGCCCAACTGCTCTCATTACCCGCCGCGTCAAAAGCCGACACCGTATAAATATAGGTCGTCAAAGGCTCCAGACCCGTATCGGCAAACTCGCGCATACCCGCCGAAAGCGTATCCACGGGCACGAAGGAGTTAGTACTGCCCTTGGAACGGAAAAGGACATAGCC
>MDTE01063949.1_pt1 | contig 18433 bp, 21 predicted proteins | sample 811231 | NCBI WGS metagenome assembly MDTE01 (sample SAMN05326651, study PRJNA326480) | marine metagenome | isolation source: seawater | place: Indian Ocean: Red Sea | collected 2010 | reverse complement strand
CTGTTTATAACTACAGTGGATAAAACCTCCGTCATCACAATAACTGGGAAGTGGATCTGCATAAGTACTCTTCAGCTTCTGCTTAGCTCGGTACCCCAACAGCTTCTGAATAAAAGGAAACCGGCTTGCAATCTTTTCTAAGCTGGCGGCACTCGTAGACATAGCCCCAGTGGGGGTTGTTTGGTGAGTGTGGATTCCTTTAGAACGCAAGACGTCGCGCAACTGCTTAGTACTGTTAAGATCAAACTCTTCACCTACCATCTCCCACACTTCCTGCCGTAAAGCCTCTAACTCTTCCCCCAACCGTGCTGACACCTTTCCCAAGGCATTCGTATCGAGTTTAACCCCTACTTCCTCCATCGCCGCCAAGGCATGCAACGCCCCCAATTCTAAATTATATACTTTAGTTATATCCTCAGACTCATCCACCATAGGTTTAAAAAGTTGATATAATTTATAAGTAAAAAAAGTATCTCTACAGGCATACTCCACCATAATATTTATAGGAATATGCTCAAAACCAAACTCACTTAATTTAATTTTAAGGCGTCGAGCTAACTTACGACGAAACTCTTTAATAAGTTTTTCATAATGATGAGCAGATTCATCGATGTGTTTAGCAGCCAAATCTTTTAAAGCATGCGAACCGTTCTCATCTAAAACATAGTGCATAATCATGGTGTCATCCACTGCACCTTCGAGAACAATTCCTTCCTTTTTCAACTTATGAAAATCAAATTTATAGTTATGGAACACGTACCGGCACCCTGGAAGGTTGAAAAGGTAGTTTAGCCCCTCCACAAAATCCTCGATGTCGGGTTGAAAATCTTCCGTGATATGTCGAAAGGGAATGTAATAGTTGTAGGCGTCGCCAAACGTAAAAGAGACACCAATAACCCTATGATTCCACTTCAAACCCTCGGTTTCAGTGTCCACGGCCATAAGAGTCGGCTCTATTTCTTGAACCAACTCAATTACCTCTAAAAAAGAAGCTAGATTATCAATCAATTTAAATTGATCAGAGGGCTGGCCTAGAGCAAATTCTGCAGCCACCTCCGTCACAATCTGCGAATGGGTCTTATTTGCGGAGCCGTCCCATTTGCTTGGCGTAGTTTTGGAGGGCTTCGTCTTTGTTTTTTCTACTGTGGTTGAGAGATCGCTTTTTGAGGGCGGCATCTATTTTCTCCGGTGTATTTAATCCCTGCAATGAGGGAGCGCATGGAAGCTTATTTGTAATGTGGCCACAGGATTCGCAAGGTACTTCCTCGTCCCAACGACGAACTAACTTACTTTCCATCAGAGTTTCACACTCAGGGCATTTATAATCAAAAATTGGCATGTCAAATATCCAAATAACCTAAGAATAAGTCCAACTTAGGGAGGGAGTCTATAATCACTACCCACTCTAAATAATTAGGAAAACATAACTTTTCATACTCATAAAGTTGCCGACAGACGAACTTCTTAGCGTCTACCTTATTCGATAAATCTTCATTGATGTACACTAAAATACTCTTTTTTCGAGTAGTTGAGATTTTAAACAAATAAGAAGTAGTAAGAGGACCCTTAAATTCACTACTTACACTTTGAATATAGCGCGTACGCTTCATTGTATAAGTAGTACCCTTAAGAAACGCCTCTACATGATCAATCATCTGATCACGTAAACACCCCTCGTTCTTATAATCTAAACGTTTAGCTTTAGTGTATCCTACTTTTCTTTCTATACCCTTAGTTATCTTTAATACTTTTTTCTTTATCTTTTCTTTTTCTTGTTTTTTATACTCTTTCTCTATTTTCTTTTTTGTAACTTCTTCACTTTTAATACGTACTAATCGGTCGTGAATTATTCCCTGAGCAGATTCACAAATTTTCTTACATTCAATACGAGCTACGCACTCCAGGAACGGACACTCTGACCCGTCATCATCAAAATACTCTACCCCAAAGCAAGCTGCGTCACTCATTAGTCTTAAATTTCACCACTATAATGCTTACGAATTATCGAACGTACTAACTCAGAAACCGTAATTCCGTGGGTATCTGCCTCTTCTCTTATGTGATCATAATAATTAGACGGGATATAAATTTGAATCTTAGTTTTCTTTTTATCAGGTCGATTTGGGGGGGATAATCTCACAGTAACTCCTACACGTACTAATTAGAGGACTACCACTGTAGTCCCACCAACACCCAAAATCAACGACAAATTGAAAAAAGCGTACTGGCTACACTATTTACCAAAACTGCTTCATTAACAATATGTTGATTGACCTCAAAAGAACGAGATCCGGCGTCTTTTTCATCAGGATGAAGGACCGTCTTTACAATACCATTGAGACGCTTGGCGTATCGCTCCACCTGTTCATAAGCATCATCATCCCAATAAAAAATTACCTCTTTAAATCCCTGTAATAAACTCAATTGTCGTTGACTTAAACTCTTCCCAAACGAAGCGACTGCACAATCACCGATTGCAATAGCGTCAAATACCCCTTCAGCCACCACTACGGTAGACTCTTTAACACCATCATAATTAAAGAGAAAATCCCCCTGCCTATTAGAAGTAGGGTTCAAGTACTTTTGAGGAGACTGCCCCATAAGGTCGCGCCCCACAAAGGTAACTAAATCTCCTTGATAGTAACAAGGAACTATAATACGTCCTGAGTATCTTCCAGAATAACAATATCTAATATCGTATTTCTTAATTTGAAAATCCGACAATCCCCTCTCCCTCAAATATTGAAGGGCCACGTCGATATATCTATCCACGATAGGAATCCCAGAGGTTTCAAAAATAGGAATAAAAGAGCTATCCAAAGTCATAGACTCGTATGCAAAGGACTCCTTCATATCTTCGTTCTCATATAATTGATCTACTATTTCAGAAACTTTCTTTTTGTCGCCAAAAGAAATAGCCTCATCCGTTAATCTCTCAACGGCTTGGTGGACAGAAATACCTTCCATGTCTGCCAAAAATTGAGGAAGCCATTTGGGGTCATACTTACATTTCTGACAATACACCCACCGTTTGGGAAGGTGGATATAAAAGTGTCCTGTCTTTTCGTCATCACAGAAAGGACAGTGAGTCCTCACTCGGTAAGACTTGCTAGTAGAATAAAGACGCTCAAACTTTGCATCTACATAAGATTCAAAATCAAAATTAAGAATAGCGTCTTTAATTACCATTTAAACTAACGAGTCCTTAGAGGAAAAACACCCTCTCCCCAACACTGATTTATTTACAGTCTGCTTAAAAGAATCGGGGACAATAGCTTCAATCCCCTCAAACATCATATCTTCTAACATAGGAATAGAGCACTTCTTACACACACTATTTACCCGCTTTCTATACACTTTTACTGTTCTACAAATCGGACAATAATAACGCGAAGAATAATGTCGAGTGACTTTAGAAAAAAGAAAATCAACATAATTAGAGGGAATGACTTCTTCCTCAACGCCCCTCTGTCGCTCTACTAATAGATTATAATACCGCTTAAAGTCCTCCCCATGAGTATGGTCCGCAACAATGTGACCTAACTCATGAAGAAGGGTGGACTTATAATCCGTAGGAAACCTCAAATGGTACGGCTTGTATAAAATAATTCTATTTTGATTGTAATATGTTAGAGCAGCTTTGGTATACGTATGCTTCCCTACTTCAATCTTTATATTTGGAATTTTAAATTCCGGTAAAAATAAGTCTTTTAATCTATATAATTCGTAAGTTAAGCCTTCCGAAGAAAACTCAAATTTACGCGGAGGGTGCTTCTGCTCCTGGCTCTTCGCCCGAAGTAGATTCTTCACCCACTTCACCATTTTCTTCATTTGCACGTCTTGCCTCAATCCCCTTCCAAATTGCATCTACAGTCTCTTTAAATTGATCCTCGGGAATTTGAGCTTGCATAGCGACAACAATGGCAAACTCTACCGCCCCGAACGCAGAACGAACTACTGTTTCAGGCGTCTTCTCTTGAGGTAATCCTAAGTACTCTAGTAGGGCACCATAAAATTTCTCCGAAGCCTCAATGCCATCTTTCAATACTTGTTCATCTGTCATTTTTTTCTCCTAATAAGTTTATAATATCACTCTCACGGTTACTCGTGAGTTCCTATTGCAAGGCAATACCTGCATAAAACCTTCCATAATAAAAATTGGTATCAATAGCTACTTCAATTTTAGCGGGACTGTCTCGATTCTTTGCAATAAAGATCCGCATTTGCTGGTCGTCGTACTCTTGTTTAGTCTGACACAAAGCTAAAATCACATCAGCCGTTTGAGCCTTTCCAAAATCTTCAGCGATATCTCCCTCCGTAACAACCTTCTTCGCCAAAGAAGCACGATTAGCTTGAGATGCTGTCCAAATAGGAATGTTACTTTCCATGGCCCAACCCCGTAACATCTTATAAGTATGAGATACGTTAAGCCTCTCCTCTTTAAAAGAAGTCTCCGCAGCTAACTCATCGGCATAATCCACCACAATAAAATCAGGAAAAAACCCACCATTTTTCAATTGTTCAGTGTACGCAATTAATTTGCTGACACTCACACTCTTAGATCCAAATTCTTTGATATGAAGTTTACCTTGAAACTCACTCTCTTTAGTAGCCAACACTTGCGCCACATGGTCTTCTTTCTCCGTAAGCTCCGACGCCGTTACGTTTGCAATACTCATATCAAAACGTTCAAGATAGCGGTCTTCACTCATCTCCAACGTAAAGATAAGGGGCTTTTTGCCATGGCGTAGATTATGCTCCGCAATATGCTTAAGAAACATAGACTTGCCCCGACTCGTAGGAGCTAAGATAACCCCCAACTCTTTCGCTCCTAATCCTCCGTTACGGAGATAAGCATCTAAATCCATAATCCCCGTAGGTACAGTCTCTATTTTGGCCTTACGCCGTAACATACGACCTTTAAAATTCTCCGCACTCGGGTAAAACTGCCCCTCCCGATTCAGATAAGACGACTCGTAGAGAGCTTTAGAAAAGATACCCGGCAATTCAATATAAGCTTCCTTATCATAAGCATCTTTAGCTTTCTCAAAAGCAGATACAATAAGTTCGTGACGAATAAACTCTGACACACTGCTTACAATATGTTCTCGATCCGACACTTTATCCTTCTCTAACTGAGAATATATCTCTCGAATCGCAGGAACTCTATCCTTATCTAGCCCTCCTTTTCTGATGGCTTTTTTCACATACTCAACAAAAGACCGCGTTGTGATACAGGAACGGTAATTCATGTAATAGTCTCTCAATGTAGAGAAAATCCACGATAGATCTTTTGTATCAAAAAAACTTGGCTTCAAATGTGCGCTACAGTAAGATAGAAACTTGATATCTTTCTGCATCAACGACAAGATGCCCACTTGGAAATCAATATCAAATCGAGTCATCGGAGCGTGTTTAGGTCTACTTGAGCGATAAAAGCCCAAAACTTAGAATCAACCTCATTTCCCCAGGCTTGCTCCTTGAGGAGCGTGAGCCACGTGGCGTTCTCCATGAGAAAGTGGAGGGAGAGGGAGGGCTTCAGGGGGTGTCCATACAAGAGGAACAACTTCCTGTCCGGTATCTTAAACGCATCTTTTATTCGGTAGTAGTCCTGTTGGGAAATATTAATTGCTTCTTTTATTCCGTAGGCGGGGACGGCTTTCTTTCTAGATCGCTGGGAGGCCTCCTCTATATTGTCCTTTCCCTCTCCAAAGTAATCTAAAGAGTCTCTAAACCGAACACAGTAGTTCTCGTAACGACCAATAGCATTCCACATAGAGTAGACCGATGTAACGTACTTGATGTCAGGGGCTTTGTCCTGCCACTGATGGTAGAAGAAGAACTGAGACTCTATAAATCGACGAACGTCGTATCCGTATTTGAGACAGATTGCAGCCCCTTGAATATAATAAGAAACCGTCGCTCCTTTTAAAAGACGGCCATCCCGTAAAATTTTAATAAAAGGATTGCTGTGGTAATCTCGTACCTTCTTTTCGTAAGCCTTGGCAAACGCAGTTACCTCATCGCCCCTCACTAGTACATCATCACCTAAAATATTTACCGAATACTTGTCATACTCACATACAGCACTGCGAGAAGGAGTGCGTCCTACAAACTCATCAGAACGTTTGATCTTCATATCTCCCCCCAAACTAACATGATAATGCTGACAGGGACCACCTTTATAGGTCTGCAATCCCAAAGACTTAATGAGCCCTACTTTTTCAAAAGCTTGACGAATAGTTTTATAATTCAACAAGGTCCGCATAGAGCCGCCATGGGCACTCGCACGAAGAAAAACTTCTTTAGGAAGGGCAATAACCCCGTCCACACTACGGCGAAAGATATACTTGAGTACATCATCAATAACTCGTTTGAGCTTAATAAGCGACGTAGAACGTAGCTGCCTCTGAGAGGCGAACAATTCTAAAACAGTGGTGTAAATGTCATCTTTCAATCCACGCCAAAAGGCAGGACTAAAAGTGGGAAAGTGTAACGAAAAAGTGGTTGCTTTTCGAGGATTTATTAAGTAGTCTCTCATCATACATTCCTTTAAAACCCTCGACAACTTGAATGCGTAGCAAGGTCGGGGGTTTTTCTTTTTAAAAACCAAATACCCTTACGGGAAACACAAGGCGTGTGCCATCCATATATACATCTCTGTTGGAGCGAGTCAATGACTTTGACTTAAAAGTTCCAAATTGCGTTTCAGGCCCCCATTCGGGGTCTTTGGCGATGGGAGTGAATAAACTTTGGAGTCTTACTTGCTCACACGTATTATAGAGATAGATCTAAAAGATAAATATATAAGTATAAAATCTATTTAATTAACTAGTGTGAGCAAGTAACGGAGCGGAGTACTTTTTAAAGTTGAAGGTCAACCATAATAAGATTCAATTTCAAACTTCCCATAACTCAGCCCCAGCCTCTAAAAAGAAAAAAAGAAAGAAACGAAAAAAACGATTTTCTACTTCCCATAAGGAGTGGGGAAATTCTAAAAATCGCTAAGATCGAATAGCCTTATAAGCCGCAGATATATCCTGAAACACTTGAGTGTCCCCCGTTTCTTTATTGTCAGGGTGATAGTGGTGGGCTAGAGCCTTGTATGCCGCTTTTACCAAAAACGGTGGAGCCTTAGAGATAAGAAAGAGTTTAGCATAATCGTCCTCTTCGTGAGGAAGGGCTACCCCCTTTACCTTTTCATCTAATAAAACTCGCTTCACTAAAGTTTGAAGAACCGGAGGAAGACTTTCATACTTAATGTGATCAAAGTAAGAGATACTTATACAAGTTACTACTTCTAGTACCTCCGGGAGTATAACCCAACATCTTAGAGGCTTAGCCCATACACGATTTTGAGGTTTTACTTGGTTTTGAATATAAGCATCCAACTCAGCACATCCATCATAGTGTACTTCCACAGTATCGTTATCGTGGTTGTACCTAAAATCGAGTACCTTTTTCATGGGATTTTAATCTTGTGTCTGAGGACATTGGTCCCAAAGGTAGGACGAGAGGGGATGATAGGATCATGCATCTCTACGGCCTTTCGTGTGAGTTGCCATCCCGCTTTAATATACCCCCATGGAATTTGTGCCTCTGCGACAATCGTAGGACCACTTCCCTTGACCGTTCCCTTAGTCAAACGACTGTCGGCCCCAGAAGAGCCTTGAACGTGGAGCGTAGCTAGGGCTAAATCGTTCTTAAGGACGGAACCTAAGAAAGAAGTAGTGGTAGCCTGAGACTGTCTACGCCCTCCTGGTCTAGATACAATTTCCCACTTGTGATTATTGGGGGAGTAAGTAATCAATTCTAAGGGAAATCCGTTCTGTAAGATGATATGGACTGTATCACCGACTTTCAATTTTTTGATAGAAATCATGTTACCACACCAATTGTATCTTTTTTCTATAGATATTAACGGGGGGGAGTTGGTAAGCTGTGTAGGGCCACTCGTTTCTTTTATCACTTACCTCTTTAGGGACAACAGTCGCGATATTAGTTTCCCCTTGATAAAGCCAAAGTCCCTTTATGGTGAAGTAAGCGATTCGGGCAACGCCAGTATTATTAGAATCAATTAAGCTTGTAAACTGAAGTTCTAAAGCAGGCTCATTACGTAAAGTCGTATGTTTATTAATCACTCCATTACATTGAGTAAAGGATCTTCCTACACGAGCCTGCCACCCTTGTCCTGTTTCAAACACCACTTCACTTCCTAATCGCACTTCGACGGGAGCAAAGTTTCTATTGATAGTGAGGTAAACGCGATCTCCTGCTTTTAGATCTTTAATCTTCATAGCTTAAACGTAGAAACCTCATCTCCATTTACCAAATCAATAGTGAAGCAATCTTCATTTGCATACGAGTTTACTCTATCCATAGAGTGTTTGGCTAAATAACGGTGAGTTCGATCTGCAAAGTCTATAACTGTCAGCTTCTTTTTATTCTCATTCCACCGCAAACCACGTCCAATTCGTTGGAGACTTCTAATCTGAGAGGACCCTCCACCTCCCAAAATAAGAACATCAATGTTAGGGATATCAACCCCCTGATCCAGAATAACACTAGTAATAAGAACTCCGAGTATCCCCTTTTTAAAATCTTCTAAAATCTCAGTTCTCTTCTCTAAAGAAGTAGACCCATGAATAAACTCGTGGGGGATATACGCACCCTCTTTATAAGAAAATAATAACTCATTAAGAATGTTACCGTGAGCTATTTCCTTAATCATTATGACTACTTGTTTACCTTCACTATGATATCTATCAGTGATCTCACAAATAGCCCTATTGCGAAATTCATTATAGGTAATACCTACTCCGTATACATCTCTATATTCTTGAGGCCCCCGTATTTCAGGTTTTTCAATATCCACCAGGACGATTTCTGTGGGGACAGAGACTCCATCTTCGATCATCTCTTTGTTAGAGACTCGATAAATAATATCTCCTGTGAGGGCAATAAGTTTCAGGTCTTGTTTATCCCCTCTTTTAAAGGGAGTTCCGCTTAGACCAAATCGATAAGATGCAGAACAGAATCGTACTACGTTCCACAAGCCCTCACTTGCTGCTCCGTGAGCCTCATCAATAATAACCACGTCAATAGAATGAAGTAGGTCTTTGACATCTTGGCATCGCTGCCGCGCCTTATCGGAAGGGCGCTTATTCATCAACCGCCGTGCTAAAGTGTCAGCAGAAGCTACAGTAAATTTCCGAACATCCCATTTACTAGAAGTAATAATTCCAATCTCATCCCCACCGAGACGAGTTTTATATCTCTCGTAAGTTTGTTGAACTAAATCCTTTCCCTTTACGAGAAAGAGAGTGGGGAGATCTAATACCTTAGTCACTGCAATAGCCACTTCAGTTTTCCCACTGTTGGTAGCGGCCCACAACACCCCATGCTTTTGCTTCAGCATGGCATTAGCGGCACGCACTTGATGCTTACGAAGGGTAACCCCATTAAGCGACACCCCATCAATAGAGGAAATGCCGGTGCGGAAAGTGCGTAAGTCTTTAATCTCAAACTTTATATGCTTATGTTTTTTCTTTAGAGCCCTTTTTACCCGCTCTAATAGCCCTGTTGGAAAAACCATAGTCTTGCGATTAAATAAACGAGTGTACCCATCCCACGCCCGTTTCTTATACGCATTGGAATGTTGATAGCCAGACTTCTTAAATCGAGTAGCCTCGTCAACTACGTTGTAATCTACATTCTCACTCACTTCTGTATAGTTCGGATATACCGTAAAACTCACTTGCATACATTCTCCTTAGAACCTGAGAATATACTACTAGTGTAGTCTAATGTCCAGTACCTTTTAGATAAGAGCTTTAGTTAATAAAAACTAAGATTTGTCACTTTTTTCAAAGTAACTCGGTAAAAATATACCGATAAGTGCTCCTAATAGAAGTAAGATTATTGTGGCTAGTTCACTCATATCGCTCAACTTTCGCTACTCAAAACTGATTGCAAACTTCTTTCCAATACGATTTTTGATAGAATCAATTGCCCATTTATTAAGGGTAGAGATTTTGATTTCCGTTTCTTCATCTCGATCTATTACTAGCCCCCACTGGCGCATTCCCTCTGGTGCTCCTACTTGAGGAGACGCCCAGTATAAAATAATCAATTCTAAATCAGGCATTCCTTGGAAAATCTGATAAGAGCGACTTACCACATCTCGCATACAAGTGGTAAAAGAACTTCGGGTACAACTGCCAGGGGCTGTCCAACATGAAAGTCTTGGAATAGTAGTGCCTGCGGTAAGCTGTTTACACTCAGGAAAGAAATCATCGAGAGCAATAATCATACTCTCTTTCCCCGACTTCCCTTTTAAAACATGTGTATAAAACATGGTTACTTAGCGTAGTGGTTAGCGAGGATTGCGACTCCCGCACCAATTACAATACCACCTACTATGGAAACGGAGACGGTAAGCCATGTGGTATCTCGGTGACCTTCGAACTCTTTTAGGGTGACTTGTTGAATCTCAAAGATGGTTCGATCTTTCTTATCTAACATCTCTCGGTAAGTGTCGTCTTTAAGATCTAACTTCTTTTTAAGAGCCACGATCTCTAAATTATGCTCTTGCTTGAGAGCCTCTAACTTTAGCTTAGAGGATTCTTCACAGAGTTTAACTTTATTGATAATCTTTAGAGATGTTTCATTAGACATACAATGCATGTCTGAAGAAAAAGTAACTCTACTTCCCTTTTTATATAATTTGATTTCATCTGCAAACGCAGAGTTAGAAAATAAAAATATCAATAATACTATAAAAAATTTATACATATCTACCCTTCAAGGATATCATTTAGCGCGTCATTAATCTTTTCACTATCCTCTTTAATCTTTTCATTATCCTCTTTAATCTTCTCTTTCAACTCATCCATTTTCTTTTGGGTATCTTTATGTAGGGAGTCTTTGGAGGATTGAAGATCGGCATCTATCTTGTCTTCTTTAGCTTGCGCTTCTTCTCTAATACGAGAGATTTCTTTGCGCTCTTTCTCTCGTACATCATTGATCTTAGTGGTGAGTTTAGCTACGCCAGATCGTTTTCCAAAAACCCATAGGAGAACAAGACCTAAAAGGGCAAAGCCTAGCCACCACTTTTCTTTCCACCACGCCAGCCGAAAGATAGTGGTGTGGCACCAAGTGATAAGTTTAGTCATCAAAAGAATTATGCCTTTACACTCTTCAATAACTCACCTGCTTCATTCCACGAAGCACTAAAAGAATTAACTCGGGTCGAGAGGTTACGTCGGTCATCAATACTCTTAAGAATATCCAAAGCTTCAACCCAAGATTTATTAAATATTTGAGGTAAAGATTGCAAATTGCGTTGGTAACGCCCGTTATGTTTAATAGCCTCAGTCAAGTATTCCGAGAGTTTTTTATAGTAAAAATCAACGTACTCATTAGTCATCGATTGGCGTTGTTTAGGATTAGGGTGAGCTACCTTACCTGTAGTTTCCCCTTTCGGATATTTCTTTTTAAGCGCACGCGAAGCAAGTTCTTGGATCTTTTTATAATGCCATTTAGGAATAACGTTACCCTCAATCATAGAAGGCGATACCCCTTTAGTCCTTAAATCAGTAGTATTCTTAAGATCTTTGAGTTGTTTAGACCACGCATCTTGCCATCCAGGACGTTGCGTCATCTTATCCAAAGTGCGAACCAAAGCTAAATCTTGGGTTTCAGCGACCCCTAAGGCCTTTTCATCTACTGTAGGCGTAGGGGACGGTTTAGGGTGAGGAGCGGTCTTAGCTACCGGAGGAAGGGTTTGAGAGCGCCCTGAACTAGGAATCCGTAAACCCTTGGAGGGCGTAATACGAGGAGGAACCCCCCTAAATGCAGCCCCCTTTTCATCTAAAGTCACTCTCTTTTTAGAGTCTTTAGTTTTAGGATTTACTTTTCTTAAAACCTTTTGAACTTTATTCAGTAGAGGTTTAGAAAGTTTTCCTCCCTGGTTTATAACTTCTTTTCTTAGGTTAGAAGGGAGTAAGCTCCAGGCCTCTTTGGCCCCTAAACCTAATACTTTTAGAGCTTTTCCACCGACGTATACGCCCAAGGCTTCCTCAATAGTATCCTTACCGAACTTTTTAACGTCAAACTCGTACCCTTTAACCGTATTGCCTGGACCTCTAACAGGCTTTACCCAATTTCCGCTGGAACCCCAACCGTACGAAGGCTTTGTTTTTTTAGACTTCTCATATTTAGCAACTACTTTTCCCTTATCGTCTCCCGCTTTAGGAGCACTGATGCTAGGACCCCCTCTTTTGACATACTCACGGGCAACTTTTTTCTTAGCATCTGCCTCGTTTTGGAGAATTTTACTAATACGAACGTTAAGGGGAGGACGCTCAGGAGTCGTTTCTTTTTTAGGAGCCGCTATGGATTGGCCCGGTAAAGGAAATCCCTCTCCAGAAGTAAGTTTTTTCTTACCCCCAGTTTCAAATTTTACCGCTTGTTGAGTAGGTAGCTTCTTCTCAACACTACCGTCAGTGGATTTAAGGAGATCTATTGCCTCACCCCAGACCATGACTATTCCCCTAAGAGGTTACAGGCATCTGACCACACCGACTTATTCAGTTTCGGTCGATTTTTAGATCTCAATATACGCTGATGGCGTTTGGAGCTTTGGCGGGAATAGGGACCAATCTCTTGGCCCGGTTGAGGAAACCCCTTTCCACGAGTAAGTCTTCTCCCACTCTCCCCAAGTAGGGCAGAAATAAATCTTCGCATATTTCTCGCCTTTTCTGCGTTATAGGTCTTCCATTCTTCTGACCCCGCTAGTTTAGCCAAGTCACCCCTAGCCTGATCATCAACACGTAATCCTGTTGAAGAAAGCTCACGTTTGATTCGCGGCGACACGATGCCAGCAATATCCCCCAGCACCCCCTCCATTGAAGCAGCAGATTGTCCCTTGTGGTGTTCCCCTATAAGTTCACCCAACTTAGTTCCCTTAGTTTTAGACTGAACCTGTTTCCCCGTTGGATCTTTATATTCTGAAGAGAGATCGTCCCCACCCTTAAGGAGATCATTGGCCTCATCCCACCCGGATTTATAAATAGAGTCATCGGTCCTAAACCACGAAGTGATGCCCTTATGCATATGACCGCGCTTGGTTTTATAGGACAGATAGCGGTTTAAAGTATTCACCTTATCGGCAGCTACGGCTGCTTTGGTATCAGCCCATTTAGGAATGTCGTGATCGTCATCCAACATCTCATGAAGCTCCGCAGCGTTCTCTGCAATATTGTGGAGATTCTGTTTCACCATATAAGCATCATTATTATTATGCTTTTCTTTGTGAGAGTGCTCTTTACCTTCGTGCTTACCACCGCACTTTTTACACCCCTTACAACTATGGCCCTTCATCAAATCTATTGCTTCAACCCAGTTACTCATAGCGACTCCAATAAGTGAAAAAAGCTAAGTTATAGTTACTCTACTACAGCCATTTATACCAGTAAATATAAACAAAAAAAGGGGGGACCGAAGTCCCCCCTCATCCAATCTTTGAGATTGAATTTTAGATAATCGCCCAGTTACCTCGGTTACTATCGCCAGGATCATCTCCAGTATAAACCAGAGTAATCGCCTGATAACCATCATCCAAAGTAAAGTCTGCCGAGTTATCAATGTAGTCTTCAACGCCACTATCCGTAGCGCCAGTCACTGTAACATTGTGCGAAGAGGCATTGCCTGGAGCCTTGACTACAACTACACGACCTTCGTCGCCACTGGCAACGGTCGGAAGTGTAACGGTAAACGCAGCGCCGATGGAGTCGTCCACCATGACCACGTAGTCTTTCTCCGAACCACTATCACAAGTATAAGCACTTCCTGAAGTCAGACGGTTGTAAGTGATGCTTACCGAACCCATCAACTCTGCATCCACGAAAGATTTAATCAGAGCAATGTTTCCACTCTCATCCACACCAACAGCTTTACCAGCATTTCCAGAGGTGTAACTCAACCCAGCAATATCCGTCAAGTCACCATCAAGAGCTTGCTTGTTGTCCAACTGCGCTTGGATGCCACTCGTGACACCATCAACGTAGTTAAGTTGAGCGGTAGTAGTAGTAACACCGTCCAACTTGTTCAACTCAGCAGCACTAGCCGTAACGCCATCAAGGATGTTAAGTTCAGCAGCAGTAGCTGTAACGCCATCCAGAATGTTAAGTTCAGCCGTACTCGCAGTAACACCGTCCAGTACGTTAAGCTCAGCAGCCGTTGAGGTAACACCGTCAAGGATATTAAGCTCTGCAGTCGAAACTGTAGCGCCATCCAGAATGCCAATTTCATCAGCCGTAAGTAATGCCAAAGCTGCCGAAGATCCCGGCGCAAACCCAGACAGGTTAGCCAGATCTGCATCGTAAGCTTGAACATCAGAACCAATAGCCAGTCCTAAGTTAGTCCGAGCCGTGGAAGCGTTACTAACGTCACTTAAGTTATTGCTCGCAGCCATGAAGTCATTGACCGCAAAAGAACCGATTTTCTTCCAACGGCCTGTACCAGAGTCGTACATATAAAGAAGATTTTCATCCTCAATAAAGACGCTCATACCATCACTTACAGAAGTAATGTCCCATGATGAGCCGTTGTATTCTGCAATTTTATAGTCATGACCAGACCACGCACCACTTGCACTTGCACCGACAATATATCGATCACCAGCACTCGGACCACCCGGAGGGGCCGTTAGGTCTTGATCTTTAACACTATCTTGCCAATCCAATCCTGTAGAAAGTGTCTCAATCTGCTCGTCTACGTAATGCTTTGTAGCGGCATCTTGATCACTACTAGGATCAGCCATGTTAGTTAGTTTATAGTTTGTGCCCATCGATACGTCTTGTACCGCAGCACCCATCTGAGACCACTCAAGAGCAGTCTCTAACTCTGTTTCGTGCTGCGTAACACTCGAATCAGAAATTCGCGCATTAGCGAATTCCCCACTTGTAATGTCACTGGCACGACGTCCACCAATCTTATAACTCAATTTAATTTCTCCTTAGAAAATCATCCAACCTTGCGTAGAGCTTATTACGGTCAAAGCGGAATAAGCGTCATCCAAAACAAAAGTTCGTTGACCATCGATAAGGTCAGTACCGGTGGCCTGCACAATCACCTGGTTACTTACTGAAGCCGTAGAATCTGTTTTAATAACGTATTCCTTACCTACAGAAACAGACGAAAGTACGGGTAGAACTAATGTTACCGAACTATTATTAATAGTAACTATTATTAAATAATCGTCAATTTTTATTAAGTATGGACTACTTGAACTATTGATTAATATTGAGTTATTTATCGAAGGAGGTGTCGTAGGGGTAGTAGGAGTAGCGGGAGGATTATCCATAAGATACTGAGCGCGTGCTACTTTTTCCCATCCTACATATTTATACGACATAACCTACCTTATTGAGATTTTTTCTGCCATTTCTTAGAGATACTATCCATTTTAATAGGACCTCCTTTTGCCCAAGTTCTACACGTTCGAGCACTATGACACTTAAAATTATGCATCCAGCAGTAACCTAACCTGCCTTCAGAATCTGATACTTCCCCTGGCATACATTTTTTCATACGAGGGGAGGTATCAAAAGCTGCACAATTACCACACTTTGATTTCTGAGCTACTTTGGGAGTAGTTCCCCAAAACTTGGCTAAGCGAGCCCAAAACAAATCATCACTAGGATTCATCGGGCCATACTGAATGTGGGATTCCTTGATGGCCGCATTACGGTTTTTAGTGTTAACTTTTAAGTTTCGAGTCGCTAAAGGGCACGCATTAGCAATGCTCTTTAAGATATCAAGAGTGTGTAACCACGTATCCATCAGCCTGCGTTCTTCTTCTCTTGCACTGCTGTACGCATAGCTTTTAGATCTTTAATAGCTTTCATAGCTGCTTTACGAACTCGCGTTCCCGCAGCACTATTACCTTTATCAAATTTTGCCCCGTCCTTCATCGCACTCAGAAGGTCGTGACAAACATCATGTACCATTTCTTCAATACTCATTTTAATTTCCTTTAAAAAAATTACTCTTCTTTAATACGTTTGATTCGGCTTGTTACCAAACTATGAATTTGAGCAGCGAAAGATCCAGAGAACATACCGATCACTGCACCTGCAATACGACCCAGCTCTAAATCCGTATCATGCTCTGTTAAAACAGCTAGAGCATGGGTGAGGCTCTCTAAAGCCAAAGCGCCTAAAAGAGCGCCTAAACAAATTGGGATAGCCGCGATGAGCGCCATTCCCCAGTGTGTCTCTTTGAGAGAACTGGGAACAAGCAATTTAAGAAATCGAGTAGCGCCGTAAATAGCACCTCCCAAAAGGGCGATAGCTAACGCTAGTGCTAATAGTAAAGATGACATCTTTTCTCCTTTATCCTTGATTTAACCAAGAGCCAGTAAACGCGTGTCGAGTGGCGGCAGGATTAGGAAATCCTCCGGGCGGGACAATGCCCGTTCCCGAATTATTTTGAATAATTAAATAAGAGCGAACATTGTATGGAGTACCGCTAACACTCTTACCCTGAGTAGCAGTATTAAAGACAGGTCCCGGTCCTGGTGCCGCATCGATAGATGGCCAACGATCTAACTGTATATCTAACATATCGTATATTCCCCCCGCAGTCCCGCCGGGAACATTTCCACTAGGACTATTAGAAATATAGAGGCGAGCCAATCCTACAGGCTTTTCTACACACAACATCTGTCCCGGCCTAAATCCAGTATTGGTGGCATCCGCAGCGTTATACCCAAAGTTAAATTGATTATTTTCAATTACAATCAATCGAACCCCCTCCGCTAATCCACTCGTATTCCACCAGTCGGGGGGGCCTCCAGCACCGGCATAAGTTAGTAATCCTAAGTGAGTCCCCGCAGTGCCACCAGTCATGCCGTTATCCTCAATGATGATGGGCATTCCCCCAAAGACATTATTATTAATTTGCCAAAAATAACTAAGGAACGGGGTATCTACTTGGTCTGATTCTAACCCTGCAATGTTGAAGGGCATATAAGAAGCGTCTAATTGACCTAAGCGCACAACCTCTCGGGTATCTTGGTAGGTAGTGACATCAATTTGAGGATCTGCGGTTTGGAATTTATTTCCCGACATTTGAAGTTGGGGAAAGCGGCCCTGGAGGACTGAACTTGTAGTGTCAGGATGTCCTGCATCAGTTCCGGCTCCTCCTTTGGGCGCAGTCCCTGCTCCTGTAGCGGGAGTAATATCTACTAAACAACCAAAACCAGAATAGACCTCTCGCGAACCCTCAATAAAATTATTGGTAAATTGGATATCGGGATCCCCTGGGTCCTCACCCGCGACATCATTTCTATAATTCCAAAAATTATTGTTAAGAATAACAGGCGCACCATATACCCGATTATTGTGAACATTCACGCTTGCAGGTAGTTTAGAAAGACGAATACCCACTAAAATTTGGTGAGTCTTATTTGTTTGATTGGGTGCCACACCCATCAAAGCAGTCGTATTCCAATTAGACCCGCCCTCACTAGCGTCAATATAAATTGTATTGTCACTTATATTACAATAGTTCTCATATTCAGTAGGTATGACCGTGATAGGGCGCTCATAGTCAAACATTCGTAAGTCTAGTAGCCCACAATACTTATCCGACGATGCTCCCCCTCCTAAGTATTGAGCACTTTTGGCTCCAAATCCATAAAGAGGGTAACTCCGGTAGTTATCGTAGTTACTGTAATTAACTACAGTTCCGACCCCTCCTACATCAGCCGTAAAGTTATTACCGATCACGTCCGCTGAGCGCCACAAAAAGGAACGAGTTACTCCCAATCCTCCTGCACTTTGGTACGCCATTATGATGAAATTGGGATTTTTTAAATTAAAACTATTATTCTTTAATTTAAGCTTAGGAAAAGTAAGATTTTCTAAACTGGTATGTGAGGTATAAACGGTATCAAATTTAATACCATTATTAATACCATAACCAGTAGGGGCTATATCGGAATCTACTGAATTCCCCTCAATAACTAAGCTCGGCTCTCCCAATGAATTTAAACTAATGTGAGCAAACGTTAAGTGTACTCCTACAGCATTGGTGACTTGGATGCTGTTCCATACGTGGTTATTCGATAAGACTAAATTTTTGGGAGTCCCAATATAAAACATCGATGCAGAAGCAATGGACACGTTACTGTCACTAATGTCATTGCCCGTAACAAATACACTCTTACCTGAAACAGCTACAAATTTCCCTCCCCCATTACCGACCATAATGTTATTTAAAGAGTTATTTTTAAAGGAGAAATTCGTAAAAGCCCAGTATCTATCTGTACTTCCAGTAAGGTTGTTTGTAGCGTTATCCCCGTGTACGGCCTCGTTGTTTATGTGAGAAAACTTACAATTTTTAATTGTAAAAGTATCTAACATAG